>JAEIGA010015732.1_pt1 | contig 11515 bp, 11 predicted proteins | sample 9270691 | NCBI WGS metagenome assembly JAEIGA01 (sample SAMN17057246, study PRJNA624740) | gut metagenome | biome: biome; isolation source: fecal sample | host: Bos grunniens | place: China: Xizang | collected 2019
AAAGTCGGCGTGGCCCGGAGTGTCAATCACATTGATCTTGCAGCCCTTGTATTCAATGGCTACGTTCTTCGCCAAGATGGTGATACCGCGCTCGCGCTCCAACTCGTTGTTGTCGAGGATGAGCTCACCTTTCTGTTCGTTCTCACGGAAGAGGTTAGCGGTATACAACATCTTGTCAACCAAGGTGGTTTTTCCGTGGTCAACGTGTGCGATGATTGCTATATTTCTGATGTTTTGCATAATCTTTTTGTGTGCCTGTACGTATGCGCACATTGCGCATATTACGAAAAAGCCCGCAAAATTAGTAAAATTTCACGACATATGCAAGTTTTATGCTAAAAAGTTTGTATTGAGACGATAAATTCAGTACCTTTGCAGGCGATTACAAAATGAAAGTACTATGAATTTTCTTGGGAATATCGTTTGGATCATTATGGGTGGATTAGTGACCGCTTTGATGTATTGGCTAGTAGGACTGCTACTCTGCTGCACAATCATTGGCATCCCTTTTGGTGTACAACTCTTCAAGATAGGTACGATGGCTCTTTGGCCATTTGGTCATGATTTGGTGCCTAAAGAGAATGCGAGCGGATGCCTAAGTATCGCCTTTAATATCCTTTGGTTATTGCTCGGTTGGTGGGAGATTGCACTCACGCATTTGACATTTGGTCTTATCCTATGCTGCACCATCATAGGCATACCTTGGGGCATTCAGCACTTCAAACTCGCCCTCGCAACCATCCTACCTTTTGGGAAAAAAGTGGTATAATCTACCCCCATCTGCCTACAATGTCATCCATGATTTGAAACACCTCTACTTTGGTGTCAGCCCGAAGCAGTGCTATGCGTGTTTGACGGAAATCAAACAAACCCTTGAATGCAGGTGAAGCCGCAAAATGGCGACGACTATGCACTATTCCCTTACGCTCATCGCCTATCCACTCTATACTCCGTTCCACATGTTCCTTTAGAATGTCCACGCACCACTGCATAGTGCGTGGGGGAAGCAATTCACCCGTAGCTAGATAATATTGCATATCCTCGAATATCCAGGGGCAACCAAACGTAGCACGTCCAACCATAATAGCATCTACTCCATATTCATCAAAACACCTCTTTGCTTGCTCCGGGGTCGTTACATCGCCATTGCCAATAATTGGTATATGTATCCGAGGGTTATTTTTCACCTCACGAATCAGCGACCAGTCCGCATCGCCACGATACATTTGACTGCGCGTGCGACCATGAATAGCCAATTCTGCAATACCACAGTCTTGCAGCGGTTCAGCTATCTCGGTAATTATGCGGTTGTTATCATCCCATCCAAGGCGTGTCTTGACCGTCACCGGAGTATTCACGGCCTTCACCACCGCGCGGGTAATATCCAACATCTTTGGAACATCCTTCAGGAGTCCCGCACCAGCGCCTTTTCCTGCTACTTTCTTAACAGGACAACCAAAATTGATATCAATAAAATCGGGCTTAGCTTGCTCTACTATGCGTGCCGCATCCGCCATACTATCGGGATCACGACCATATATCTGGATAGCCACCGGACGTTCTTCGTCAGAAATCTGCAGTTTGCGAGTAGTGGATGCCACATCGCGCACCAAGGCATCAGCATTCACAAACTCCGTATAGACACGAGCCGCACCAAATCGCTTGCATAACAAACGAAAGGCAGGATCGGTCACATCCTCCATCGGAGCCAAGTATAGCTTTGAATTGTGTAGCATTGTGTTGGGTAGTGTTGAGTAGTGTGGTTATTTACTTTCCTCGATAGTAGGATACACGATACGATGGTGGTTAATTTCGATGAGTTTTTGTTTAAATACCGCACGAATATCTTCCAAGTCTTTAAACGACAATACTGTTTCTGAGAATTGTCCGTCTGCCACCTGCAAATCAATCATCTGATCTACCATCTCGGATATAGATTGCTCTGTCAGCTCACTCAGCGAACGAGAACGCGCTTCTATCGCATCTGCCATCATCAGTATTGCCGCTTCCTTAGTAGATGGTTTCGGACCTGGATACGCAAAGTCTATCTTCTGCACATCCGCCGCGGTTCTTCCCGCCGATATGGCTGCATTCACTGCTGTATTGTAAAAATAACGAGTAACGGACGTGCCATGATGCGAACGTATAAAATGCACAATTAGTTCAGGCAAATGATGTTTACGTGCTATACGTTCACCTTCCTCCACATGGTTGATAATCACCTTAGCAGCCTCCGAACACGACATTGAAGCCAAAGGATTTACTCCTGTTTGGTTTTCAATAAAGTATTCTGGATGTGCCATCTTACCTATATCGTGATACAATGCGCCTGTACGCACCAGCAGTACTTTCGCACCAATGCGCTTGGCGGCCTCGGTTGCCAGGTTGCTCACCTGCAACGAGTGCTGGAAGGTACCCGGAGCTTTTTCTGCAAACTCCAACATCAGGTTCGAATTCACATTGGTCAACTCTACCAACGTTATATTGCTCACCAAACCGAAACTTCGTTCAAAGAGGAATATCAATCCATAGGAACAAATCACCAATACTCCATTCAGCGCAAAATAGATGTAATAGCGGTATTCCACATTCATCATATCACCTGTCACCAGCATAGTAGTAGCAGTATATACCACGCTATAAGTCAGGAAGATAAACAATGCCGTTTGCGCCAATTGAGCACGTTGAGTCATATCGCGCAGACTTATCACGGCCACAATGCCCGTAATCACTTGCAGCAATACAAAGACATATGGGGCAGGAGCCGCTATCGATACGATAAGCGTTGTTATCAGATGGATAAAAATCGCCGTACGAGAATCATAAAACACACGTGCTATGATTGGCACCCACGCAAATGGTAGCAAATAAATATACCCTGCAGATACATGTCGCAACACTAGAAAAGCTGCAACTATCAACAATGACATCAGTATCGTAAAAAACAATATATGCCGCAAATTATACAACAATTTACGACGATACGTATAGAGATACATGCCGAACAATGCCACCAATATCACGATATAAAACGCTACTCCAATGGTTGATGTCAGCGATTGGCGGTGCGATATATTTCGCTCCTCTATAGAACGACGAAGCGACTCCAATATCTGATACGTGCGCTCCGACACTATCTCTCCCTTATCGATAATCTTCTCTCCCGCCTGCACCATACCCTGAGTGAGGGAGATGGAAGAAAGCACGTTTCGACGCATATGCTCCGAGGTGATCGAATCGTATCGGAGGTTGGGAACGATATTCTTATTCGTCAACTCGTATGCTTCCTTAGGCGTATGGAGATTCGTTATAGGCACCTGAGTAGCCACACGATTATTGACCACCAACACCTTTGCGCAACCTAAATCCTGCAATCGTTGCATCTCCGCCAGCGGCAGCACATACAGGTTGCCTTGTTGCGCCGAAGAATCGGCCACATAGCATGGCGTGTAGTCGCGCAACGCAGCTATATGTTCATCCGCCAATTGAGCATCCGTCTTGTAGATTGCAAAATCAGATTCTGCAGTCACCAGTCCGTATGCCCATGGTTGTCCCACCTCAAAGTGATATTTAAATGGATTGCTATACTTCGGTGCCAAGTAGATGGCCAATACCGCCAAAGCAGTCAAAGATAGCACTTGCAAAGTCGTTCTAATAGATGGTTTCATATCAATTAATTATCGTTTTTTAGCAAAAAAAGATTGCATCAATTCTCTACATTCACTTTCCAATACCCCCGATACAACCGAGCATTTGGGGTGCAAAGCACGAGGGGCGAACACGGTAAATCCGCGTTTCTCGTCCGCAGCTCCATACACCACTCTCTTCACTTGTGCCCAACCTATTGCACCGGCACACATCACGCAAGGCTCTACGGTCACATATAGCGTACATTGGGCCAAATACTTCCCCCCTAACGTATTCGCAGCGGCTGTAATGGCTTGTATCTCCGCATGAGCTGTCACATCCGACAACGTCTCCGTGAGATTATGCCCACGTCCCACCACTTGCTCATCCGCCACCACCACACACCCCACAGGCACCTCACCCATGGCATAAGCCTTCTGAGCTTCTATAAGAGCCAAACGCATATAGCGAATATCAGTGTCCATATTTTTCTCGTTTAATGCGTACAAAGTCCCTCAATTCATGGGGATTTTGTTCAAAATGATTACCTATCACCACAATATCGGCTCCTGCTTCATAAGCCGCCAACATGGCTTTGGGAGTACGTATACCACCGCCCACTATAAGGGGAACACTCAGATGCTGACGCACAGCACGAACTACGTCTACCCCCACTGGCATTTGTGCACCACTTCCTGCTTCCAAATAAATCAGCTCCTTTCCCAACAACTCACCAGCCACCGCTGTTGCTATTATTTGGGAAAGATCATCCTGAGCCAGAGGTATACACCTAGTGGCAATTTCAACACTACTTTTACGAGCGCCATCCACCAATATATATCCCATCGGTATACTCTCTATACCCGATTCTGCCACCTGCCTTGCCACAGCAATATGAGGCTGAATCAGCACCTCGGGCGTACGTGCATTCAGCAGTGTCAGAAATAGCAGCGCATCTGCTCTTGGAGTAAACTGCTCTATATTACCCGGAAACAATACAATCGGACGATTCGTATGTTCGCGTAACATAGCTACACAGGCATCGGTATATTGACCTGTACTGCCGCCTACAAAAATCAAATCCACATCCTCCAGCTGAGACAGCAACGGCTCATATGCCTGCTTATCTGGATCTATAAGCAAGGCCAGCAACGGATACTGCTGCTTACTAGCCAGAATATGTGATATCACACGCATGTTCTTTTGGTCCATTTGCCCGAATTCATCAATTCGTTTCGTACCACTCCATCGACTCCATCATCACCCGCACATCCTCACGCAAATAGTCATAGATCGGAGCCAACGAATCTTGGTTAGGCACACAGTTGGCGTACACCGCTGCACGAAAGAAATGGCGAACCGAATCGGTCAAAATAAATTGGATTGGGGTAGCTGTATTGCCATGCAATTCAAAATACAAACCCCACATATTATGTGCTGGATTAGCGAACTCTTGAACAGGTATTGCAGATGCCACTCGGCTATGCGAAAACAAAAACTCTTGCGTATCATGCGCCAACGAACGCAAATTATTGCGGATGGGCTTGTAGCTGCAATAGATCGTTGCATTCAGCATCGGATACTGGATGTCTACCCAATACTGCTCACCATCATATGGATGCTCCTCCAACACGGCATTATCCGACAGCAGAAAGCCATACGGATATCCCTTCGGATGGCAATACGTATACGACGTATCTGGCACGGCGATACGAAAATAACCATACGGCTTGGGCACCACATGCCGCCGGCATGACACCGTACATAATCCCACTACCAAAATCAGTATTAAGGAGAGTTTTTTCATATTCAACACTATTAGCCCGCAAAGGTACAAAAAAAAATGCATACCTGCAAGAGATAGGCGTTTTTTATCTCCTATCCACATTCTTAAAACGCCATTTGCATATTATTTTTCCCCACCAGTATCCAATATATTTCCGATTACACCTACACGCTCCTCCTATACATCCCCCACACGCAATAGAGGCGATAAATATGTTCTGCAACACATTAAAGAAAAATAAAGAGCAAAAGAATTGCATAACCGAAATATTTTTTGTAACTTTGCAGGCTGTTGATTAGAATATTAAAAACATCACTATATCATGAAGGAAAACAACTATTGTGTAATTATGGCTGGTGGCGTAGGCAGCCGCTTTTGGCCATTCAGTCGCAACGATAAGCCCAAACAATTCTTAGATTTCTTTGGCACAGGGCGTAGCTTGTTGCAGATGACCATAGATCGATTTCGCCCTATTGTTCCGATAGAACACATCCTAATAGTCACCAATGTGATGTATCGAGATCTGGTACTAGAGCAAATTCCTGACTTACTCCCCAACCAAGTACTTTGCGAACCTGCACGTCGCAACACAGCACCATGCATCGCATACGCCATGGCAAGAATCAAAGCAATGGCAAAAAACAAACCAGCCAATATCGTAGTGGCAGCCAGTGACCATCTCATTTTGCAGGAGGATAAATTCAGAGAGAGCATCACGCTATGTTTCGATTTCATTGAAAACAACAACGCACTGCTCACCTTAGGCATGAAGCCCACACGGCCTGAAACTGGATATGGATACATTCAAATGGGGGATGAAGCAATGGGCAACGACTATATATATAAAGTCAAAGCATTTACCGAGAAACCCAATCTAGAAGTAGCAAAGAAGTTTGTTGACAGTGGCGATTTCCTCTGGAACTCAGGTATTTTCATCTGGAATCTACACGCTATTGAAGCAGCCCTCCGTGAGCACATGCCCGAATTAGCGCAGAAGTTCGACTTGGGAGCAGATGCCATGGGCACCGCTGCAGAAGAGGCGTTTATACAAGAGATGTTCCCTACATGCCCCAGTATTTCCATCGACTACGGACTCATGGAGAAAGCCCAAAACGTATACGTAATGCCTAGCGACTTTGGATGGAGCGACCTTGGCACTTGGGGGTCACTCTACGACATGAGCGAGAAGGATCAAGCACAAAACGTCACCTTGCATTGCAACGCAACCTACTACGATAGCCACGGCAATATCGTCACACTGCCAAAAGGACAGCTAGCTGTCATTCAAGGGTTGGAAGATAGCATCGTCGCACAAGCCAACGGAGTATTACTGATTTGCAAACGGCAAGATGAACAACAGATACGGCAATTCTATATGGATGCCGAGGTAAAGTTCGACGGTAAATACAATTGATTTTTCACAACGTACCATTTATGATTTACAAGATATGAGTTACTTGAATTTTGACAAGAAATTGTTAATCAATCTAGAACGTAGCCTGAGCAAAGAGATGATCCGCACCAACCGTGCAGGAGCATACAACTCAACAACGCTCATCGATTGTAACACACGCAAATACCATGGGCAACTCGTATTGCCTTTGGGCGACCCTTTGCCAGAAGGCAACTACGTGCTGCTGGGCAGTTTAGATGAGACCGTTATCCAACACGGAGCAGAGTTCAACCTGGGTATCCACCAATACGGAGAAAACCTCTACATGCCTAACGGACACAAGTATATCCGTGAGTTTGACTGCGAAGTAATCAGCAAAACCACCTACCGTGTCGGAGGTGTGATCTTAACCAAGGAACGAATGTTGGTAAGTTTCGAACCACGCGTATTAATCCGCTATACCCTCGTAGAAGCACACTCACCCACCACCCTCCGACTCAAACCATTCTTGGCTTACCGCAACACCAACGAACTCACACAGGAAAACAGCAACGCTTCCTCCGACATGCGCGAGGTGGAGAACGGACGAGTAGCCAAGATGTATGATTTGTTCCCAGAACTCTATATGCAATGTTCCAAAAAAGTGGAGTACACGCACGCGCCTGCATGGTACAAAGGTATAGAGTACCTCAAGGAGCAAGAACGAGGATTCTCTTACAAGGAAGACCAACTGGTGCCTGGATGGTTTGAAATGCCCATTAAAAAAGGAGAAAGCATCATCTTTGCCGCTGGTATCAGCGAAGTAAATCCTAAAACACTCAAAAAACTCTGGGATAAAGAACTACAACGACGTTCGGCTCGAGATACCATGTTCGGTAGTCTGAAAAACGCAGCTTCTCAATTCTACAAACGAGAAGGCGACAAATGCTACCTCATGGCGGGATATCCATGGTTCCAAGCATCAGCACGCGAGGAGTTCCTGGCCTTGCCTGCCTGCACCATGGGCATCGGACGACCAGAGTACTGGCAAGCCATCGTAGACAACACGGCCGTAGAGGAAATACGCAACTTCATGCAAGGAAAACCTTGCAAACTAGTCGGCATGGACGAACCTGATGTCTTGCTGTGGTTTATCCACGCACTGCAAGAATACGCCACATACACTTCCATCGAAGAAGTGACCAAACTCTATGGGCAACTCATCATTGAAATCATGTTGTTTATCCGCAGACAACAGCACCCACGCATGTTCTTGCACAACAATGGCCTGCTATGGGTGGATGGCAAAACACGTCCTGCCACATGGATGAACGCCGTAGAAGATGGACGTCCTATCACACCACGCACTGGATACGTCGTGGAACTCAACGCACTGTGGTACAACGCACGTCTCTTTACTGCTGCCATCCAACGACAACTCGGAAAAGAGCAAATAGCAGATCTCATGGAATACCAAGCAGAAATCACCAAAGATAGTTTCATCAAAACATTCTGGAACGGATTCTATCTCGATGACTATGTAGATGGCGACTACCACAACAACGAGGTGCGCCCCAACCAAATCATCGCGGCATCTTTGCCATATTCCCCACTCGACCGTCGACAATGCAAAGCCGTGGTAGACATCTGCACCAAGGAGCTCTACACACCTAAGGGATTGCGCACCATCTCTCCTAAGAGCGGAAGCTACAGACCTGAATATATCGGCGGACAGTTAGAGCGAGACCGCAACTTCCACAACGGACCTGTATGGCCTTGGACCATCGCTGCATATGCCATCGCATACCTCAAGGTATACCAACACTCGGGAGAGAACTTCATCCATCGACTGCTGACTGGATACGAGGCGGAGATGAGCGAACTATGTATCGGTACACTCAACGAACTCTACGACGGAAACCCACCGTTCAAAGGACATGGAGGTATGAGCTATGCTCCTAGTGTAGCATCTGTAATCGAAGTATGTAACACCTTAAAACAATACGAAACAAAATGAAAGCTTTGATGTTCGGTTGGGAGTTCCCACCTCATATCCTTGGCGGTTTGGGAACAGCGAGCTACGGATTAACTCGCGGTATGGCACAACAGGAGGACATGCAGATCACCTTCGTCATCCCCAAGCCATGGGGCGATGAAGACCAATCCTTCTTGCGCATCATTGGTGCCAACAGCGTGCCTGTCGTCTGGAAAGACAACCACTACGACTATGTGCGTCAACGCATGGAAGGAAAAATGTCACCCGAGGAATTCTACCACTTGCGCAATAATATCCACTATGACTATTCCCGCATCGGCACCGATGACCTCGGCTGCGTAGGATTCTCTGGTCGTTATCCTGACAACCTGCTCGAGGAGATTGGCAACTACGAAGCAGTAGCCAGTGTGCTCGCACATGCACTAGAATTCGATATCATCCACAGCCACGACTGGCTCACCTACCCTGCTGGCGTATTTGCTAAGCAGATTTCTGGAAAACCACTCGTCATACACGTACATGCTACCGACTTCGACCGTAGCCGTGGAAACGTCAATCCTACGGTATATGCCATCGAACGCAGAGGTATGGACGAAGCAGACCATATCATGTGCGTCAGCGAACTCACACGCCGCACCGTGATCGAGAAATATGGTCAGCCACCTCACAAGGTCAGCACCGTCCACAACGCCGTAGAACCTTTGGCTAACCCCGAGGAGTTCGTCAAGCACGAGCGAAAAGACAAACTCGTCACCTTCCTCGGTCGTATCACCATGCAGAAGGGTCCTGAGTACTTCGTCGAGGCAGCAGCACGCGTGTTGGCTAAGACCGACGGTGTACGCTTCGTGATGGCAGGTAGTGGCGATATGATGAACAAGATGATTGACCTCGTAGCACAACGTGGCATAGCAGATAAGTTCCACTTCCCTGGATTCATGCGGGGACGTCAGGTGCAAGAAGTGCTCGCCGACTCCGATGTCTATATCATGCCTAGTGTGAGCGAACCGTTCGGTATCTCTCCGCTGGAGGCTATGCAAGTGGGATGCCCATCCATCATTTCCCACCAATCGGGCTGCGCTGAGATCCTCTCACATGCCATCAAAACCGACTACTGGGATATTGACGCCATGGCAGATGCTATCTACGCCATTGTTAAGTACCCTGCCATGTACAAGTCTTTACGCGAACTCGGACGAGACGAAGTCAACAATATCAAGTGGTATGACGCAGGACTCAAAGTACGCCGCATCTACAACATGGTACTCGGCTGGTAAGAATAGTTTAAAGTTGAATGTTTAAAGTTTAAAGACAAGAGATATGAAAAATATTTGTTTTTGTTTTCAGATGCACGCTCCTTATAGAATGAAGCGTTATCGTTTTTTTGAGATTGGTCAAGACCACTACTACTACGACGACATGCAAACCGAAGAGCACGTAGAGTGGCTTATCAACACCTCCTATATGCCACTCTGCAAGACCTTGCAAGAGATGATTCGCCTCTCCAGAGGTCGCTTCCGTTGCGCCTTGAGCGTATCTGGCGTGCTACTGGAGATGTTCCAGCAGTTCGCTCCTGAGATGATTGACACGCTCAAAGAGTTGGCAGACACTGGCTGCGTGGAGTTTGTAGCTACACCATATAGCCAATCACTGGCTACCGTATACAGCGAAACTGAGACTGCCGAGCAATTGCAATTGCACCAAGCTATGGTCAACGAACTGTTCGGACAAACATCTACCACCATCTGCAACACCGAACTGGTGTATTCCGACGAAATAGCCTACACCCTGCAGCAACTGGGCTACAAGGCTGTCATGACCGAGGGAGCGAAGCATGTCCTCAGCTGGAAAAGCCCTAACTATATCTACCACAGCGCATCGGCACCTAAGCTGAAAATGCTACTGCGCAACACGAACCTCAGCGACGAGTTGGCATTCCATTTCGCCGATCCTAATTGGCACAACTATCCTATGGATGCCGAGCGATATATCGAGCAACTGGCTGCGCTGCCTGCGGAAGAGCAAGTGGTCAATATATGGGTGGGAGCAGAGACATTCGGTATTCGACAACACGCTGTCACGGGTATTTTTGATTTCCTCAAAGCCTTGCCATACTTCGCACTCGAGCAAGATATGAGTTTCGTCACACCATCCGAAGCGGCTAAAAAGTTTGCCGCTACAGATGCCATTGTCGCTCCATATCCTATCACCTGGGCAGGCGAAGCGAAAGATATCAATATCTACACCGGCAATGACCTCCAAAACGAAGCCATACAAAAACTCTTTGCTGTGGCTGAACGAGTGCACCTTTGCCAAGACAAACAACTCAAGCACGACTGGCTACTGCTGCAAGATTTCAACTACTTGCACTACATGAACCATGTCGACCAAGGGGCTACACACTATGAGTCTGCCTACGATGCCTTTATCAACTATATGAACATCCTCTCCGACTTCCTCCAACGCGTGGACGAACAATACCCTACCACCATCGAGAACGAGGAACTCAACGAACTGCTCAAGACCATCCAAAACCAAGAGAAGGAGATTGAGCGCCTGGAGAAGCAACTCAAAGAGGCAAAAAAAGCAGCGCCTAAAAAGTCTTGCACAAAGAAATAACACTGCAAGATACATACAAAAAATGCACATACGCAAATGTATGTGCATTTTTTTTGTGTAGTGTGGTGTAGTGTGGTGTAGTGTGGTTACGCCATTTCCATTTTCACTTGGTTCCAGA
>JAEIGA010015733.1_pt1 | contig 11515 bp, 9 predicted proteins | sample 9270691 | NCBI WGS metagenome assembly JAEIGA01 (sample SAMN17057246, study PRJNA624740) | gut metagenome | biome: biome; isolation source: fecal sample | host: Bos grunniens | place: China: Xizang | collected 2019
AAATCACTATAAGGTCTATCTTTATCTACAGCGTCTACTCCTTCTCTCCCTCCTTCATGTTCCTGCTCCTTCGTCCCGTCAGCTGCGACGTCGTCGCGGCCACCGACTTGCTCACCGACTTGCTCACTCTCCAGTGATATAGTCGGACCATCTGTTTTTACTGATGCTTCTTCAAGTGATGTCGCAGTCTCGTTTATTTCGTTCTGTTCGCCAGCTCCTTCAACGCTTCCTGCACTGTCGGCTGCCCGCTCTCCATTCTCAACTCGTTCTCCACTTGCAACATTTCCTGTGCTTCCTTGTCGCCCTTGTTGGCTTGCTGGATAACTGTCACCCAAACCATTGCTTCTAAGTTGTCCATTGTAATCAATATTTAATACTTCTTTAATTGCCTGTGCAAGTGTACGCGGTGTGTTGTCCGGTTTCTCAAACAAGGTCGGTTCTTGTATGCCTTGGATAAGGTCAAAGAGTCTGCTGAATGTACCTTGAATAGAGCTTTGGTTCGCACCCTTATACATTGCCGCCAAATGCAAAGCAAAATTACTATATTTCTTAAGTTGGTAAAAAGCTTTTTCCCGTTGAATGATTGTTATATGCTATACATGTAATTATAAAATGTATGTGGGGTGGAGTAGGCTTTTACATGTTATGTTTTTTTTGTTGTTACATGTCACGTGTTTCGCTTAAAAAACAATGGGGAAACGATACTCACAACTGCGCTCAGGGATGGCGATTTTGTTTTACGGAAAAAAGAGGGATTTAAGAAAAAATACAATACTCGCTGTATATTATTGAATGTGAGTAAGATAGATGGTGTGATATTGGCTGTTTTGAGCAGCTAAATGCCAATAAAGCCAAGGCGTTGGGGAAGTGTTGTAATTTTGTACTTGCAAAGGAGAATACAATTAACGGCGAATAATCATTCGCGCGGTGCCGTGTTGTAATTTTGCTGACAGAAACGAGCGGAGAGGGAAGGGGCGTTCGCTTGAGGCTCAAAAAACGTAATGCTAACCTTAAAAAACTTCATTTTATTGCCAACAAATAATCCCTGTGGGGCAAGGTGCTCCAAATCATTATCACTGTGCTCACAGCCGTCGCCACTACTTTCGGGGTGCAGTCGTGCTTTTAAAATGTATTGCTTCGGAGATATGTACTAAGTGAATATTGTCTTCAGAACATATTTTACAATAAATATGCATTGAATCTTTATTAAAGTCTAATTTTTAATATTTTTTAGCAGTATAAAAGTTTTTAATGTTGTAAATTTGCACCTAATATTTTGTGGAGCAAAAGTTTTTATTTTAGCTTGAATGAATGATAAGAATCTGCGCAAAGATAGGCTGGATGTAGTAAACAGATAGTTTTATTCAGTATGTTTATTTGCAGTGCATTATGAGTGCAATGAATGAATTTTTTAAATTAAACTTTAATATAATCTTTATATATTTTACTTATGTCAGAACAAGTTGATGTACGTGCGCTAAATGCGATGATAGAGAGTCAGTCGGGATTTGTTACAGATCTCGTAGTGGGCATGAATCGCATTATTGTAGGACAGAAGCATTTGGTGAATTCTTTGTTAATAGGATTGTTGGCTGATGGTCATATTTTGTTAGAAGGTGTGCCAGGTTTGGCAAAGACTCTTGCGATTAAGACGTTGGCTCAATTGGTCGAAGGTGACTTTAGTCGTATTCAATTTACTCCAGATTTATTGCCCGCTGATGTTGTTGGAACACAAATTTATAGTCAGCGTTCAGAGTCGTTTTCTGTGAAGAAAGGTCCAGTGTTTGCAAATTTTGTTTTGGCGGATGAAATTAATAGAGCTCCAGCGAAGGTGCAAAGTGCATTGCTTGAGGCGATGCAGGAACATCAGGTAACGATAGGTGAAGAGTCGTTTAGTTTGTCACAACCCTTCTTGGTGTTGGCAACGCAGAATCCTATAGACCAAGAGGGTACCTATGCACTTCCTGAAGCCCAGGTTGACCGCTTTATGCTTAAGGTCGTTGTGGATTATCCTACGATAGAGGAGGAAATTAAGATTATTCGTGCGCACGTTCAGGGTGGATTTCAAGAAGTTCGTCCGGTTGTAGATGTTCAAAAGATATTGCAAGCTCGTGAATTAGTGAAGCAGGTATATCTTGATGAACGTATTGAGCGTTATATTGCAGATATTGTATTTGCGACACGTTATCCAGAGCGTTATAAGTTAGGCGAATTGAAGCCTTATATTGCTTTTGGGGGCTCGCCTCGTGCTTCAATAAATTTGGCCTTGGCTGCAAGAGCATGCGCTTTTATTAAGCGTAGAGGGTATGTTGTGCCTGAGGATGTACGTGAGGTGCTGCATGACGTGTTGCGCCATCGTATAGGTTTGACATATGAAGCTGAGGCTGTTGAGATGACAGCAGAACAGATTATTGATGAAATAATGAATAAGGTAGAGGTTCCTTAATTTTTTCAGACCTTGAAGATCTTCTTTATTTTATTGGCTTTCCCTTTTATTTAGATAATATAATTCAGACTTGCTGATGGATACCACGGAGTTGTTGAAGCGCGTGAGGCGTATAGAAATTAAGACACGTCATCTTTCAAACCAAGTTTTGGCTGGCGAATATCACTCGGCTTTTAAAGGCCGAGGTATGTCCTTTGCTGAGGTAAGAGAGTATCGTGTTGGTGATGCTGTGCATGATATTGATTGGAACGTTACGGCTCGCACTTCGCGACCTTATGTTAAAGTGTTCGAAGAAGAGCGCGAATTGACGGTGATGTTGCTGGTCGATGTGTCAAAAAGTTTGGATTTTGGTACATCTGAACGCACTCAACGTGAATTGGTTGCAGAAATTGCGGCGACACTTGCTTTTTCCTCGTTGAATAATAATGATAAGGTGGGGTTGGTGATGTTTAGTGACAAAGTTGAACGTTACTTCCCTCCGCAGAAAGGAAAGAAACATGTGCTTCACATCCTTCGCGAGTTGCTAAGTTATAAAGCTAATTCTGGTCATACAAATGTTAATATAGGCGTTGAGTTTTTGATGCGTACGCAGCGTAAACGTAGTATCGGTTTTTTGCTTTCAGACTTTGTAGATTCTCCTGATTTTGTTAAAACACTCTCAATGGGAGCCAAGCGACATGATGTTGTTGCTGTGAGGGTTTACGACAAGCGTATGGCGGAATTGCCAAATGTTGGACTTTTAAAGTTGGAAGATTTAGAGTCCGGTGTCAGTAAGTATGTTGACACGTCGTCTAAAAAAGTTCGTGAGGCTCACAGACATTGGTGGTTGCAATTGGATGCTAAACTGGATTCTGATTTCCGTAAATGTGCTGTAGATTATGTAAATGTTAATACTGCAGAGGATTTTGTGGCTCCATTGCAGGCATTGTTGGCGCGTCGTAGGAGTATTAGCTAATCGTTTGGTTTGCACGTTGGATATAATTTTATAATAAACGTAGTTTTGATGATAAGACTTATTTTATCGTTTGTGTTTCTGCTTGCCCAACAATGTCTGTTCGGGCAGGTAGTAGTAGAACAGCAATTGTCACACTCAAGCATATTGATAGGTGAACAAGTGTTGTTGCAAACGCGTGTGGCTGTGGATGAGGGAAGTGTGGTGTGTTATCCTTCTTTTCAGCATCAAGAGTATATTCCAGGTGTTGAAATATTAAAAGAAGGGAAAATTGATACAACCTTTTTGAATAATGGTAGAAGAATAGAATTAACAAGAAGTTATTTGTTGACATCGTTTGACTCTGCGCTTTATTCACTCCCTCCTTTTGAAGTCGTAGTAGGGAAAGATACGTTTTCTTCAGAAACAGGAATTGGGTTAAAAGTTGGTACTATACCTGTTGACACGACAAATGCAAATAACTTTGCAGGTCCGCATGGAGTTATAGGGATTTCTTATGAGTGGAGTGCGGGTTTGTGGATAAAATTGTTATTTGCGATTGGATTATTGTGTTTAGTGATATATTTAGTTAAGCGTATTGCCATCAATAAACCTTTGACGAAACGTGTCGTAGTGACTCCACCTCCTCCTCCTCACCAATCAGCGATAGAAGCTATTGAGCGAATTAGGGGTTCGCGTAATATATCTTCGACAGAAGAGATAAAGAGTTATTATGATGAACTTACAGGGGTGTTGAGAGACTATATAAAAAATCGTTTTGGTTTTAATGCTTTGGAACTAACATCAGCTGAAATCATAGCTCATTTGCAGCAGACCAATGATGCTACAGCTTTGAGTGAACTGTGTGAAGTATTGGAAACTGCTGATTTGGTAAAGTTCGCTAAATATGAGACGTCTTTATCAGAGGCCGATCGAAGTCTTTTCATGGCGTTGGATTATGTGAATATAACAAAACAGAAGCCAGAGGAATTGCCTGTCCCAGAGGTTAAAGTTGTAACAGTTGGTGAGGTTAAGCAGCAGAGAGTGAGGATTAGCATGATTGTTGTTGCTGTGGTAGCCAGTGCACTTGCTTTGGTTCTGTTAGGAGTATTTATAAAGGATATATACGATTGTTTTTTGTAAAAGATGATATTTGCTCAACCAGGATATTTTTATTTGTTGCTACTGTTGATACCATTGACAGTTTGGCACTTTTTGATGAAACGTAAGCACGAAGCTACTTTAAAGTATGCTTCGGTTTCGTTATTTGCACGTAAGTCAATCTGGACATGGCGTACAGTGTTGATACCTCTTCCTCTGATGCTCCGAATGGCAACATTAATTTTAGTTGTGACAATTTTGGCACGTCCAGAAACTCATGAATCTCTAACAGAAAGTGAGCGCGAAGGGATTGATATTATGATTGCTATGGATATTTCAACGAGTATGCTAACACCTGATTTAAAGCCTAATCGTATAGAGGCGGCAAAACAAGTAGCAATTGAATTTATAGCGAATCGTCCGAATGATAATATAGGTTTGACACTTTTTGGCGGAGAAGCGTTTACGCAGTGTCCGTTGACTATGAATCATGCATCATTATTGTCAATGTTTCAGTATGTGTCGTGTGACCTTCAATCTTTAGGAATTATTAGTCCAGGAACAGCTGTCGGAATGGGGTTAGCAAGTGCTTTAACGCATTTGCAAAACAGCAAATCGAAGAGCAAAATTGTAATTCTTTTAACCGATGGTGCAAATAATGTTGGTGATATTCCTCCTCTTACAGCAGCAGAAATTGCGAAGTCGGAAGGTGTAAGAGTTTATACGATAGCGTTGGGCAAAACAGGCAAATCACGACAAGTTGTAGCACAATTGGCCGATGGTGAAAGTTATGAAGAGGAAGTAGAAAACCAGATGGATACTAAAACTTTGCAAACGATAGCAGCAGCCACGGATGCTAAGTTTTATCATGCAGCTTCGAAAGAAGAGTTACAAACTATTTATTCTGAGATAGATACATTGGAGAAAGTTAAAATGAAGGTAATGAATTATGATAAACGCTATGAAGCATTTCAGCCTTTTGCCTGGGCTGCTTTGTTGTGTTTCTTATTGGAATTACTTTTAAAATTGACAGTGCTTCGACGTTTGCCTTAATCATAATTAAATCGAAAATTTAAATTGTAATATGTTTAGATTTGCATCGCCTGAATATTTATATGCTTTGGCCTTGCCTTTGATAATTATTATTGTGTACGTGTTGTCAAACATGTGGCACAAGCGACGCATGAATATATTTGGTAACCCTGTTAAATTGTGGTCCTTAGTAGATAATCGTTCAGTTATTCGTATTCATGTTAAGTTTGTGCTTGAAGTGACTGCTTTAATTTTGTTGATCTTAGTCTTGGCGCGTCCGCAATGGGGACTGCATAAAGAAATCGTAAAACGTACTGGTATTGAAGCGGTTATTTCGTTAGATGTCTCAAATTCGATGCTTGCAGAAGATGTTCGTCCGAATCGTTTGGAACGTTCAAAAATGTTATTGTCTGCTTTGGTTGAGAAAATGAAAGATGATAAGATCGCACTCAACGTTTTTGCAGGTGAGGCTTATCCGCAATTGCCTATCACAAATGATGTTGTGTCTGTAAAGATGTTTCTTGATGCTGTTTCAACAGGGATGGTGACATTGCAAGGGACTAATCTTGCTTCTGCTATAGACTTAGCACGTAATAGTTTTACTAAAGATGAAAAAGTGGGTAAGGCTATTATAGTGATTACTGATGGCGAGGATCACGAAGAAGGGGCATTGGAAGCAGCAAAAGTAGCAAAAGAAGAAGGTCTGAAGTTGTTTGTTCTTGGCGTCGGTTCTACTGGTGGTGCTAATATCCCTACTTCTAATGGTTTTTTAACAGATAAAGATGGACGATATGTGCGTACAGCTGTCAATGAGAAGATGTGTCAGGACGTAGCTGAAGCAGGTGGTGGATTATACATACATGTTGATAATACCAACACCGCACAGCAATTATTGCTTACTGAGATTGAAAAAATGCAGAAGTCAGAAAGCGAATCAGCTTCAATGGTTTATAATGAGCAATTTGTTGCTATTGCTTTGTTGATTTTTGTAATTTTATTTATTGAATTTATGCTCTTAGATACGGTAAATCCTTTGTATCGAAAGACAAAATTATTTTCTAAATAACTGAATATGTGTGGTGCTATAGATATTATATTGAATAGGTCTATACATAATTTTAAAAGGCCTTTTTGGGAATATCGTAAATTATTGTTTCTTCTTTTGTGTGGTATGATGATGGTAAATATAGTTACAGCCCAAACAGAAGAATGGAAATACATGCATAAGGGTAACAGAGCATTTGAAGCGCAGGATTATGCAGAAGCAGAAATGTGTTATCTAAAAGCTTTGCAACTTAATCCACGTTCTGCTCAAGCACTTTTTAATCTTGGTGATGTTCTACTCGCAAAGAATAATGCAGAGGCTGCTCTTGACTATTTTGATAAATCATTGAACATGAATCCCGATACTCTTATTCAGTCGATGGCATATCATAATCAAGGATATATTTATCAAGCTGCTGCAATGTCATCAACAAAAGAAGATGAACGACAAAAACTTTTAGTGCAAGCAATAGAGAAGTATAAGCATGCACTGCGGCGTAATCCTATGGATGACGATACTCGTTATAACCTTGCTCTTTGTCAGAAATTGTTGAAACCATCATCTAATCAATCTCAACAACAGCAACAGCAAAATCAAGAAAATCAGCAAGATCAACAAGAACAACAGGAGCGTCAACAACAACAATCTCAGCAGCAACAAGACGATAAGAAATCAGAACAATTATTAAATCTCTCTAAGCAGGCAGAAAAGAAGGCTAAGCAAAAGGTAGATAAAGCGTTACAGAATCCGCGTAAAATGAGATTAGAGAAGAATTGGTAAAATCCTTGCATACATATATGAATAATGGTTGGACGTAATTTGAAGTTTTTCGTTAGTTTTATATTTTTATTTATATTGAGTATTCCAATGATGGCGCAACAAGTAAAAGTCGTTGCGCCACAAGTGGTTTCTATAGATGAACATTTTGCATTGCGTTATGTTATAGAAAATGCTGATGTAGAAGATATTCAATTGCCAGCACTGAAAGGTTTTACGCGTTTGAGTGGTCCAAATCCGGCACATAGCCAAAGTTATAGTTTTGTAAATGGCAAGTCATCGAGTACGCGTTCGGTGACATATACTTATATACTTCAGCCTAAAGAAAAAGGTGAGTTCTCTATTCCTGAAGCGTCTTTACGGATTGAAGGAAAGACTGTTCGTGCAAAATCTGTGACTATAAAAGTGGTAGAGTCTTCGCAAAATGGTTCGAGCAATGGAAATGTTCGTCAGCGTGCACGTCGTCAGCGTCCCGTTGTACAATTGCGCGAAATCACAGATTCCGATTTATTTGTAAAAGTGAAACCATCGCGTACAAGCATTTATGAGCAAGAGGCAGTGGTTTTAACTTATTCGGTTTATTCTAAATTAGGTGTTGGACTTTCGCAAATCATGTTGGCAAAGACACCTGATTTTAAGAATTTGTTGGCTCACGAATATCCTATATCAGAGAATGATGTTCGTGTAGAAGAAATCAATGGTGAAGTTTTTAAAGTTACTGATTGTTTGAAGTATGTAGTTTTTCCGCAACAATCAGGCGAAATAACTGTGACACCTTTGATTTTTGAGTGTCAGGTAGTTCAGCAAAATCCTGATATGAGTGAGATAGATGCTTTCTTTAACGGAGGTATGGTAAGTAATATTTTAAAACGTTCTACGCAACCATTAAAACTGAAAGTTGAAGAATTGCCAGTTTCGAAGCCTGATGAATTCGCTGGAGGAGTTGGTGAATTTAAATATTCTGCTGAATTGACCTCGCCTAAGTTGCGTGCTAATGAAATGGGGAATATTCGTATAGAGGTGTCGGGACATGGTAATATGAAGTTACTCTTGCCGCCAACGATAGAATTTCCTGCTGACTTTGACAGCTATGAGGTGAAAATTACCGAGGAACTTCAATTAGATGCTAATGGGCATTATGGAAAGGTTATTTACGATTATAATTTTGTACCTTATAATGTAGGTAATTATACGTTACCTTCAATTAAGGTGGCATATTTTGATCCTCAAGCGAAGGCATATCGTACAGTAGAGATGAATTTGCCTACATTGATCGTTAAACCAGGAGTTCAGTCAAGTGTAGGCGCATCGCGTAATGTTGATAAAGTAGATTCTGATATTCGTACGATTCGCTTGGGAACTGTTAAAATGTTGCAGCGTGAAGATATTGCTGAGTGGGGAAACCTCTGGTTCTGGTTGATTCATATATTCATGTTCATTGTAACATTAGGAGTCATAGTAATGGGGCGTCGATGGATGGTTTCTCATGCTGATATCGCTTCGCGCTTGCGTCGTCGTGCAGGGAAAGCTGCAACAAAACGTTTGCAGAATGTGAAAGCAGTACTTGATGGTAAGAGCAATGCTGACTTTTATCAAGAATTGCACGCAGCGTTAAATGCTTATCTTATTGAGAAGTTTGGACTATCAAAAGCATCGCTTAACAAGACGGAAATTCGTGATTGTTTGTTGCATGCAGGATTAACTTCTGATAGTATAGAACGTTTTATCAAGTTGCTCGAAGAATGTGAGTATGCACGTTATGCACCTGTTAAGGACGTTGCGCAAAATCAGTGTATGTATGATGAGGCATCTATCCTAATTAATATAATTGAGCAATAATTAATTACTCATGCGAAAAATAGTTTTTATAATAATAATGTTTGTGTTTGCTACTGTGCTACGTGCACAGAAGCAAACAGCTGATAGTCTTTATATCTCCCAGCATTATCAAGATGCAGCTGCTCTTTATGAAACATTGTTGGTTGATGGAGTTAATGCGGACGTGTACTATAATCTTGCTAATGCATATTATCGTATGAACGATGTTGCACGTGCGGTACTTAATTATGAACGTGCTTTGAAGGTGTGTCCAAACCATGAAGATGCGCGTTATAATCTTGAACTCTGTCATGCTAAGTTAGGTGTTGCAGAAACATACTCTGATGAATTTTTCTTTTCAGCATTGTGTAGAAAATTACTGTTGAGTATGACACCAAACGCATGGATGGGTTGGTGCTATGCTTTGATGGTGGTGTTGATGTGTGGAATTGTTGCGTTTTGTTTGGTTTCGGGTGTGCGGATAAAGAAGTTACTCTTTTTAGCAATTGTGATTCTCTTTATTGCTGTCGCGGTAGTTAATACTTTTGCTTATAATGCAAAGGAGAATTATTTAAGCGCAGACCGTGTTGTAGTAATGAATGAAGTACAAGTATATGAGGGACCAACCAAACAAGCAAAATCTTTGGGAAAACTTGTGCCTGGCGCAACTTATCATACAGATGTTCAGCAAGGGGATGAGTGGATTCGTCTTATTCTCTCGGATGGTTCAGTCGGATGGTGTGAGCGTGTTGCAGTTGAATTTATTTAGCCCATTGAGATAAAATTCTTGCTTGTACCTTCTTTACGGAGTTAGGTTAATGTTTCGCAGTTTCTGCAAATTATAATCAATTCATTATGTTTGACAAAATCCTTCAATATGATACGCAACTTACACTTCTTTTGAACGGAAGTGAAAATCAATGGTTAGACCAGTTTGCGCTCGTTTCTACTGCTACGGTTACATGGCTTCCTCTTGCAGCCTTGTTGGTCTATGTGCTTGTGCGCGATAACAAATGGACTAATTTTTTAATCGTCCTACTCGGAATTGCATTGGCTATCACGTTGGCAGATCAAATGGCGAGTGGTATTTGCAAACCACTTGTGGCTCGACTTCGTCCGACTCAGGACCCTGCGCTTGCTCATGTCATTGACATTGTTGGCGATTATCGTGGTGGAAGATATGGTTTTTTTAGCAGCCATGCGGCTAATACTTGTGCAGTAGCAACGTTTCTTGCATTTCTTTTCAGAAATCGCGCTTTGACAATCGCTCTTTATTCTTGGGCGTTGTTAAATTGTTGGACACGTGTTTATCTTGGTGTGCATTATGTTGGCGATTTGCTTGTAGGTGTGCTTTGGGGGCTGTTTGTCGGATGGGTAGTTTATAAATTAGCGAATATGTGTTTTCATAAGTTTGCTCCTCAAAATTTTCTGCAAGTATATAATCGCGAACGTGCATTCCTGATGGTTGCCGGCATATTGCTCTCTTATATAGGTATAATTGTGATTGCATTTTTCAAGGCATAGCGAGGTTCCTGAATAGTGCAGTTGTTGTGTTTATTTGTGCTAAACTCTTTTATGAGGATAATTAAATTTAGTTTTGTAAAAATCATAGTGTGTGCGATGCTCTGTCTTTGCTTTTCAGTAATAGAGAGTGTCGCACAAGGTCGTTGTCGCATCTATGGTAGTGTGAAGGATTTGAATGGAAGTCCGATTGAACTGGCAACTGTGCGTGTGGTGAGTCAGAATGTTGTAACTGTTGCTTCGCTCGAAGGTTCCTATCAATTGTTTTGCTCAACTGCTGATACTGTCGTCGTAGAGGCTTCAATGATAGGTTATCATACGCGAAAGCGTATTCTATCGCGCCCGACAGATTCTTTGCGTATAGATTTTGTGCTTCCTTCAATGTCCGATTATTTGGGAGAAGCTACGGTTACCGGACAGCGTGTTCAGACTGGTACCACTCAAGTGTTGAAACCCGTAGATCAACGCTTTCAACCTTCTGCAACAGGTAATGCTGTGGAGGAAATAGTTGCGACTCAAGCCGGTGTGAGTACGCACAACGAACTTTCTTCGCAGTATAACGTGCGCGGAGGATCGTTCGATGAAAATGTTGTTTACCTTAATGGTCATGAGGTGTATCGTCCGATGCTTGTGCGTTCGGGCCAGCAGGAGGGATTGTCTATTATTAATAGCGATATGGTAGAGCGTATTGCTTTTTCGAGTGGTGGATTTGAGGCGCGTTATGGCGACAAAATGTCGTCCGTTCTCGACATTACTTACCGCCGACCTGAAAAGTTTGAGGCTAAGGCGTCGGCTTCGATGTTGGGAGGTGGTGTTTTTGTAGGTTGGGGCAATCAAAAAATCA
>JAEIGA010015734.1_pt1 | contig 11515 bp, 11 predicted proteins | sample 9270691 | NCBI WGS metagenome assembly JAEIGA01 (sample SAMN17057246, study PRJNA624740) | gut metagenome | biome: biome; isolation source: fecal sample | host: Bos grunniens | place: China: Xizang | collected 2019
CCGATGCTATTCTGCGTGACGAGTTTGACAAGTGCGGCCTGGCAGAAAAAGTATGGCAGTACTTCATTGCCGTGCCCGACATCAAGAGCGTAGGCGTGAAGGATGACAGCCGCTACGAAGGCTGGCCCGCCATTATCCGCGCCGTGAACACCACCGACGCGATGACCGCCACCATCGAGGAGCTCCCCTATCCCCTGCTCCACAAGATCACCAACCGCATCACCACCGAGGTGGAAGGCATCAACCGTGTCGTGTTCGACCTGACGCCCAAGCCCGTGGGTACGATTGAGTGGGAATGATACCAAAAACGCTGAAAACCCGCATAAATACTGGGCTTTTGGCACATTTTTAGAGTAGAGAAAAGGAGTAAAATATATGAAGGCAACAGGAATAGTTCGTAGAATAGACGATTTGGGGAGAGTCGTAATTCCAAAAGAAATCAGAAGAACAATGAGAATCCGCGAAGGAGATCCGTTGGAAATTTACACCGATTCGGATGGGTTGGTAATTTTTAGGAAGTATTCGCCCTTGGGTGAATTGTCGTCATTTGCATCGCAATACGCACAGGCGCTAAGCGCGGGTACCGACCTTGGCATTGCTATTACCGATTGTGACCACTTTATAGCGGCGGGTGGTGTTTCTAAAAAGGATATCATAGGAAAAAGTATGCCCGAGGAAATAGAGCAGATTATTTCATCTCGTCAGGTAAAGGTCTTTAAAGATGGCGCGGCGGGTGTCAGCATTAACGACAAGGCGGCCTTGGCGGTAGCACCCATTATAGCGGCAGGGGATATTGCGGGCTCGGTAATATTACTCGCAAACGACAATGGTAACGATGCAAAAGAAAGTGACCTGAAACTTATAAAGGTTGCGGCATCTTTTTTGGGTAAGCAGATGGAGCAGTAGGATTCAGGGTTTAGGATTTAGTAAAAAGTGCTTGCAATTTATATTTATATATGTTATACTTGCAGTAGTATAAGAAGTAGGAAAGAAGAGTAGGGCGACCTGCTCTTTACTTTTTGTTATGACAATGCTATGACTTTTTATAAAATTAAGGGAGGAATGGTTTTGGCTGGTGTAGCTGACAGGGTTTTTGAACTGATTAAAGAAACTGTTGAGGGACAAAACGTAAGACTTTGGGACGTCAAGTTTGTAAAAGAGGGCGCATCATACTACCTGCGCGTCTTTATTGATAGTGATGCAGGTATAAATATTGATGACTGCACCAACGTCTCACACGCGATAGACCCCATTATTGATGAAGCTGACCCCATCGACAAATCTTACTATTTAGAGGTTTGTTCACCGGGGCTTGAAAGGGAACTGGCAAGACCTGAACACTTTGAAAAATTTATCGGTAGTTCGGTTAAGGTTAAACTTTACCGCGCTTTTGACGGTAAAAAAGAGGTCATCGGCGAATTATTCGGTTTTGATGGCGGAATACAGTTAAAAATTGGCGACAAGGAAATATATTTTGAAAAGAAAGATTTTTCATCTGTTCGTCTTAATGATTTAGACTAATTAACGGAGGTACAAAGGAAAATGAATAAGGACACTAAGGAATTTTTTGCAGCACTTAAAATGATGGAGGAGGAAAAAGGCGTTCCTCAGCAGTATTTAGCAGAGAAAATTGCTAACGCTATTGTTGTAGCACTTCGCAAGGACTATGGCGGTAATGATATTGTTACCTGTACAATAGATCCTGAAAAGATGATTTTTGCAGTAACGGTAAGAAAAGCAGTTGTTGACGAAATTGAAGATCCGATTTCACAAATTCTTCGCGATGAGGCTATAAAAATTGATTCCAAGGCAGTTGAAAACGGCTTTGTTGATATCAAACTTGATACCAAACAGTTTGGCAGAATCGTTGCACAGACAGCTAAACACGTTATTCGTCAGGGTATACGTGAAGCTGAGCGTGGCCAGACAATGGCAGAGTTCCAGAACCACAACCGCGAGTTGCTTACTGCAGTTGTTCAACAGATCGACCCGAGAACAGGCAATGCAACCGTTACTATCGGCAAGGTAGAAACCATTTTGCCAAAGCTCGAGCAGGTGCCCGGAGAGGAACTTTGTGAGGGTGACCATATTAAGGTTTACGTTGTTGACGTTAAAGAGACCGACAAAGGACCCAAGGTTATGATTTCGCGTACTCATCCCGGTCTTGTTAAGCGTTTGTTTGAGACCGAAGTTCCTGAAATTTTTGACGGCACTATTGAGATTAAGTCAATTTCGCGTCAGGCAGGCTCGCGCTCAAAACTTGCTGTTTACAGTCCTAATCCCGATATTGACCCCGTAGGTGCTTGTATCGGTCAGCGCGGTGCTCGTGTTAACACCATTGTTGATGAGTTAAAGGGCGAAAAGATTGACATTGTTAAATATAGCGATGATCCCGTTCAATTTATAGGCGAAGCGTTATCTCCTGCAAAGGTTGTTTCAGTAGAAATTGAGAGTGAAAATCCGAAAGTTTGCCGCGTTACCGTACCTGATGCACAGTTGTCCCTCGCTATCGGTAACAAGGGTCAAAATGCACGTCTTGCAGCTAAACTTACCGGTTGGAAGATTGATATCAGACCTGAAAGCGGATTCTACGGAGAAGACACCGAGGACTAATTATGCAGAAGAGAAAAATACCTATGCGTATGTGTGTCGGTTGCGGCGAAATGAAACCTAAGGTAGAACTTATACGAGTTGTAAAGCCTGCAGAAGGTGAAATATTTATTGACCTAAAGGGCAAGGCAAATGGTCGCGGCGCTTATATTTGCCACGATATAGGCTGTCTTAACAAGGCTATCAAGGCAAAACGTCTTGAACGCAGCTTTGAATCGGTAATCGCACCCGAGGTTTACGATACGCTTAAAAAGGATTTATCAAGCAATGAACAGTAAAATATTAACTCTTTTAGGCTTTTGCAGTAAGGCGGGCAAGATGTCTTACGGAATGGATGCATCGGTAGAGTCAATTAAAAAAGGCAAAGCGTCACTTATAATAGCGGCGTCAGATGTATCACCCAAAAGCCTTAAAGAAATAACCTTTAATGCAGAAAAAGAAAAAGTTAAAGTTACCGTTTTAGGTGATACGGATATGCAAACGTTATCACACGCGATAGGACGCAAATGCGGTATATTATCGGTTAATGATAAGGGCTTTGCCGAAGCCGTAGATAAGTTAGTTTTCTAGAAATATCGGCAAGTGAAGGAGGAACCGCCAATGATGGTTAAATACAAAGTCAGCGACGCTGCTAAAGATTTCTCGGTATCAACCAAGGAGATTATTACAATTCTTGAAAAATGCACGGGCGACACCAAAAAAGCAGCAACAACGCTGAGTGAACATGACCTTGACGTTATTTTTGAGGTTATGACTCAAAATAATCAGGTTAAAAGTTTTGATGAATATTTTGAGACGGGTGAGCGTGCCCGTAAGGCCGCAGCAGAGCAACGCCAGGCCGAAAAAGATAAGAAGTTGGCAGAACAAATGGCACTTCTTGAACAGTTAAAGAATGCGGCTGAGGCTGAAAAAGCAGCTAAAGAAGCACCTAAAAAGGCAGAGCCTAAGAAGGAAACACCTAAGAAGGATGCACCTAAAAAGGAAACTGCTAAAAAGTCTGAACCTAAAAAAGAAGAGACTGTAAAGACAGAGCCTAAAAAAGAAGAAATTCTCGTGGCTCCGCCTAAAAAGCAAAAGGTGGGTGGTGCCGCTCCTAACCGCGGACCCGCTCAGATTCGACACGTTGATACACGTACTGTACACGTTGATATGGATAAATACAACGAAAAGTACGAAAATATTGCTCCGGCTAACTCAATGAAGGATAACTACCAGGGCAAACAGAAGATTAAGCAGAAGTCAAAAGATTATCGTCGCCCGCAGAATGCTAAGCGTGAAACCGAGGCGGATAAACTACGTAGACTTCAACTTGAAAAGATTAAAAAGACGCCTATTACCGTTACTGTTGGTGACGAAATTACGGTAGGCGAACTTGCCGCTGCCCTTAAAAAGACTGCGGCAGAGGTTATTAAAGAACTTATGAAACTTGGCATGATGGCAAGCGTTAATCAAGTAATTGATTACGATACCGCAGAAATAGTTGTAACCGAAATGGGTGCAAAGATTGAACGTCAGGTTGTAGTTACCATTGAAGAGCAGATTATGGAGACTGCAGAGGACAAGGAAGAAGATTTGAAACCGCGTAGCCCGGTTGTTGTTGTTATGGGACACGTTGACCACGGTAAAACATCACTTCTTGATGCTATTCGTCATTCGGCAGTTACCGATACTGAAGCCGGTGGTATTACTCAGGCAATTGGTGCTTACAGAGTAAACTGTAATGGTCAGGATATCACATTCCTTGACACCCCCGGTCACGCCGCATTTACTTCTATGCGTCAACGTGGTGCGATGGCTACCGATATTGCCGTGCTTGTTGTTGCTGCCGATGACGGTATTATGCCGCAGACTGTTGAGGCTATAAATCATGCCAAGGCAGCTAATGTACAGATAATTGTTGCAATTAACAAAATGGATAAACCTGAGGCTAATCCCGACCAGGTTAAGCAGCAACTTACAGAACACTCTATCGTTCCTGAAGAGTGGGGCGGTGACGTTATATGTGTACCTGTTTCGGCCAAAACAAGACAGGGTATTGACAACCTTCTTGAAAATATATTACTTGTTGCCGAAATGATGGAATTAAAGGCTAACCCCGACCGTAAGGCAAAGGGTGTTGTTATTGAGGCAAGACTCGATAAGGGAAGAGGACCTATTGCTACACTTCTTGTACAAAATGGTACACTCAAAAGCGGTGATATTGTTGTTGCGGGCACAGCAGTTGGTCGTGTTCGTGTAATGACAAATGAAAATGGTAAGGTAGTTAAAGAAGCAGGTCCGTCTGTTCCGGTTGAAATTGCAGGTCTTGCCGAAACTCCTGCAGCAGGCGATACATTTGACGCAGTATCTGATGAACGTCTTGCACGTCAACTTGTTGAACAACGCAAGCAAAAGGCGAAAGAAGATTTATTCAATGCAAAACAAAAGGTTACACTTGATAATCTCTTTGACCAGCTTAGCGAAGGCGATCTTAAAGAACTTAACATTATCGTTAAGGCCGACGTACAAGGCTCGGTTGAGGCGGTAAGAGAAAGTCTTGAAAAACTCTCTAATGAAGAGGTGCGCGTTAAGGTTATCCACGGTGCCGTTGGTGCAGTTAACGAGTCAGACGTAGTGCTTGCTCAAACTTCGGGCGCTATTATCGTTGGATTTAACGTACGCCCCGATGCCGTTGCCAAGGAATTGGCAGAGCGTGAGGGTGTAGACGTACGTCTTTACAGAGTAATTTACAACTGTATTGAAGAAATCGAGGCTGCTATGAAGGGTATGTTAGCACCTAAATTCCGTGAGGTTATTCTCGGTACTGTTGAGGTTCGTAACACCTATAAAATTTCGGGTGTTGGTACCATTGCCGGTTCATACGTTACAAACGGTAAGGTAACGCGCGCTTGTCAGATTCGCGTTGTGCGTGATGGTATTGTTCTCGCAGAGGATAAAATTGATTCGCTCCGTCGCTTTAAGGATGACGTTAAGGAGGTAGCGCAGGGTTATGAATGCGGTATCGGTCTTGAGAAGTTTGGTGACATTAAAGAGGGCGACGTATTTGAAGCCTTTATTATGGAGGAATACAGAGACTAATGGCTGGATATAAATTAGGCAGAATAACATCGGATATAAAGGTTACACTTTCGGATATTTTGCGTGACGTAAAGGACCCGAGGGTTAGCAAGTTGTTAAGCGTTGTTAAGGTTGACGTATCAAACGACCTGTCTTATGCGAGCATTTATGTAAGCGCTATTGAGGGTATGGATAAAACCGAGGAATCGGTCAAAGCCCTTAAAAATGCCGCAGGTTATATCCGACGTGAGCTTGGCGCAAGAATGAAGTTAAGAAAGGTACCCGAACTTAAATTCATAGCCGATAACTCAATAGAAAAAAGCTCTGAAATTTCAAAGATAATAGAATCTTTTTAATTGTTTAGAGTGAAGGAGTATATATGATAGGAAGTTCTAATATTTTAAATCTTTCTACCCTATGCAAATTCTTAAAGAAGCATGATGATTATATAATTCTTACCCACACCTCACCCGATGGCGATACGTTGGGCTCAGCTTATGCATTGGCTTTGGGTCTTATTAGTATTGGCAAAAAGGCATTTGTTGTATGTAACGATGAGATACCTGAAAAGTATAATTACTTCGTTAAAGAGGCAAATCTTAAATCTATAGATTATAAGACTGTTGTGGCGGTTGACGTTGCAGATGCAAAATTACTGGGTTCGCTTTATGAAAAATACAGCGATAAAATCGAATTAACCATAGATCATCACGTTTCAAACACACACTATGCAAAAAATCTGTATCTTGATGCGGCAGCATCGGCTACGGCAGAGTGTATTTATGAAATTTTAAAGAAACTGCATATTAAGATAACACCGCTTATGGCAACCGCCCTTTATACCGGCATTTCTACCGACACGGGTTGCTTTAAGTATTCAAACGTTACACCGAAAACACACCGTATTGCTGCCGAACTTCATAGCTTTGGCATTGATGCGGCGGAAATCAACCGCAAGATGTTTGACACTAAGTCAAAACAGCGTGTTGAACTAGAAAAAATGGTGCTTGAAACGGCAGAGTTTTTGTTTGATGACCGTTGTCTGTTATTAACCGTTACAAGTGAGATGCAGTCAAGGTCGGGATGTCTCCCAAGCGACCTTGACGGTGTTGCATCTATTTCACGTTCGGTTGAGGGTGTTTTAATAGGTGTGTCTATAAAACAATCGGAAAAAGATACTTATAAAATTTCACTTAGAACATACGAACCGTTTAACGCTTCTGAAATATGCAAGACGCTTGGTGGCGGTGGTCACAAAGCTGCGGCAGGATGCACCTTAATTGGTAGCCTTAGTGAAGTGAAAAAGCAGATTGTTGATGCAGTAGGAAAGGCAATAGAAGAAAATGATTCAAGGGCTATTGTTACTGAATAAACCAAAGGGCATTACGTCCTTTTCGGCGGTTGCAAGAATAAAGCGATTGTCAGGTGAAAAGCGTGTTGGTCATACCGGTACGCTTGACCCTATGGCAACCGGTGTTTTGCCCGTGCTTATAGGAAGGGCGACAACCCTTTCTTCGTATCTTCTTGACGCAGACAAACGCTACCTAGCAACCGTTTTGGTAGGTAAGGTTACCGATACAGGCGACGTTACGGGCGAAACAATAGAAACCAGAGAGGTTAATATAACTGAAGTCGATATTGATAGGGCGATAGAGGAATTTACAGGTGAAATTTTTCAGGTGCCGCCAATGTATTCGGCAATAAAAAAGAACGGCGTACCGCTTTATAAACTTGCCCGCAAAGGCGAAACTGTAGAGATTGAGCCAAGAAAGGTTACTATTTATTCTATTGAAAAAGTGGGAAGCCTTGAAAATGACGTAATAAAACTTGATGTGCGTTGCTCAAAAGGCACATACATTCGTTCGCTTTGTCAGGATATTGGTGAGTTTCTTGGTTGTGGTGCTACATTAGCAGAACTTGAACGTACGGCAACCTCGGGTTTCAGTTTGTCGGAGTGCGTAAATCTTGAAGATTTAACCGAAGGAAATTTAGCACAGTATCTTCTACCGTCTGAAAAAGCGGTCGAAAATTTCAGATATGCTAATATAAGTGAAAAACAGGCCACGCGCTTTTTAAACGGCGGTCAGTTATCGCTTGAGCGTTTGTATTTTAAAGCTGAACAAGACGGGGAAATCGTTAGGGTAAAACACAATAATGAGTTTTTAGGGCTTGGCATTGTTGATAAGGCAAACGACCAATTAGCAGTTAAGTGTATTGTGGCTGAACAGCCAAAGATAAAAACTGCGGTGGCACTTGGTACCTTTGATGGTGTGCATTCCGGTCATAAAGCAGTTATTAAAAATGCTGTAGATAGTGGATTAAAGCCGTTGGCGGTTACCTTCGATATACCGCCTAAAGCGTATTTTGACGTATCGGTTAAATCTATTATGACGCCTGAGCAAAAAAGCGAGGTTTTAGGCAATCTTGGTATAAAAAAGACGGTTTACCTTGATTTTAATCAATTCCGCAACTATTCTCCCGAGCAGTTTTTAGATTATCTTAAAGATGAACTGGGCTGTGCATTTATTTCTTGTGGTTTTAACTATCGTTTTGGTAAGGACGGGGCAGGAGATACCGATACCCTTAAAGAGTATTGTGAAAAAAACGGCATCGGCCTTTCGGTTAGCAAGCCTGTTTATGTTGATGAGCAGATTATATCCTCAACGTATTTGCGTTTACTTTTGGCAGAAGGTAGGGTAGACGAGGTATTGAAGCTTTGCGGTCATCCGTTTTCTATTACCGCCAAGGTAATTCACGGTGATGCTCGTGGCAGAACAATCGGATATCCGACCGTAAATCAGCTCTATCCGATGGGTTTGACAAAACTTAAATTCGGCGTTTATGAAACCCGAGTTAAGTTTGACGATAAAGTATATAGGGGCATTACCAATATAGGTGTAAGGCCAACCTTCCAAAATGATTTTGTTTCAGCCGAAACCTTTATTTTAGATTTTAATGGTGACCTGTATGGTCGGGATATAAAGGTTGATTTTATAAATTTTATAAGGGAAGAAAAAAAGTTTGATAATGTAGATAATTTAATTGCTGCAATAAAAGATGACCTTAATAAAATAGAAAAAGAACAACAGTAAAAAATACTGTTGTTCTTTTTTGTGCCCCTAAACGAGATTTCGGGGGCGGGCTATTCAATTCCCATTGTTTTAAGAGGAGACACCTGCTTGCCGTTTTTTAACATCTCAAAATGCAGGTGTGAAGCATCGGCACTTTCACCCGGTACGTATCCTAAAGTACCGATTTTTTGTGATGCTGTTACAACGTCATCGATATCAACAAGTAGGTTTTCATCCATACCACAGTAACGGGCTACAATGCCATTGCCGTGGTCAATTTCTATAATTGTGCCTAAAATTAAATCGGAATATATTCGGCTTACAGTTCCATCTCCGCAGGCTACAACCGAAGCACCCTTTTCAGCGATAATATCAACCCCTAAATGAAGTCGCATATCTTGGAAGGTTGCAGAATATTGAAGTGTTTTCGCGTCGTATTCCTTTTCAACACTTCCTGAAACGGGCATAACAAAATATGCTGCGACGGGTTTTGTATTGGTGGTTTGACTTTCTATTTCAGATGTATCTGAAGGTTCGCTGTATGGTTCGTCGACAACTTCGTTTTGAACGGGTTCTTCAATTTGCGGCACTTCACTACTTAGATAAGAATTAACGTTATCGGGTTTTTTAGTAGTGTTTTGGTCGTTTATAGCGGCAACTGCCGACCATGCCGCAACACCAACTGCTATAAGGCAACCCGCAAGCACCATATAAAAACCCTTACCTGAAAAGAATTTTGAAATAACAGAATTTTTATTTTCACTCATTTTAAACACCTCGGTAATATTATCGGAAAAAGGTTTTTAATTTATACAGAGATATTTAAAAATTTATTCATAAATGAGTGTTATTATATATATGCAAAAGGGAAGCCGCAAATCCTTTTGCAAACCCAAAATAACAAATTTATGTTACTTTTGGTCTCTCCTCAAACCCCCTAAAAAGAAGAATGCCGACCGTGTTCCCCCACGGTCGGCATTCGTTTATATATTTAAATGTTATCAGAAATTTGTGTTATTGAAAATTATGTTTGAATCAATTATGTTGTAGCCGTAAGCAGTGTTGTTGTTTTCAATAAGAATTGTGGTGGCAACACCTTTAACCTGTCCACCATCGTGGTAATATACCGTAACGTTTGATGTAACAACAATAAAATCGGTGCAGTCAGTTACAGACACAACGTCATGATTATACATCGCGAAACCACGCGGTATAAGATAAACGTAACCTGCTTTCTTAGGCATATCGGCATTTATATCGTCTGTTATTACAAGGTCAATATCATATAGGTCTTTAATATAGGCCGTTATAATTGCTTCATCAATAAAACCATTATCGTCAGCATAAGAGCGAAGCGCAACAGCTGCTAAATTTGTCAACTTTTCGTTGTTTAAAAAGTCGTCGCCATATACGTTGTTGCGGTTAAGTAAGTTTTCGATTCGCGCATTTTCAACCAAATCGGCATCGGGCGTTACAACCGAAACGACAGGGTTTTCGGTCTTTACGGTTTGTTCAGGCATACTGATAAAACCATTCATACAAAGACAACATGTAAGGAACAGACATACAGCGATAAGACGTTTCATTTATAACACCAACCTTTCTATTAACTATTATAACAACTAATGTTAAAAAAGTCGTTTCTTTTTAGTTACAGTTTAATATCAAATTTATTACAAAAAGGGCGAAAAAAGTTTCAAATTTGTTACAGTTGATAGTTGTAACACGAAAATTTGTATATTTTGTACAATTTCAATGAAATAAAATTAAAAGTTTAATAAAAATTAGTTGAAAGGCACAAAAAACTGTGTTATAATACACACATACCAAAAAAATATGAGGGGTGCTTCCAAAATGAAACAGTATACGTCACAACAAATTAAAAACATTGCCTTTTTAGGTCACGGCGGTTCGGGTAAAACCACGCTTGTTGATTCTATTCTTTACTATGGCAAAGCAGTTGAACGTATAGGTAAGATTGCGGATGGTACCACGGTGATGGATTTTGATGTTGAAGAGAAGAAGAGAAAGACGTCGGTTCAACTATCGGCATATCCACTTGAAATAAACGAGGGCAAGTGGAATATACTTGACGCTCCCGGTCTTTTTGACTTTGAGGCAGGCGCCGCTGAGGCGCTGTCATGTGCTGATAATGCAATTATTGTGCTTTCGGGTAAATCGGGTATGACGGTTGGCGCTCAACAGAGTTATCAAAAAGCAAAGGCTCTCGGCAAACCTACCGCTTTCTTTATAGGCAAACTTGATTCAAATCACGCACATTTTTATCGTGTTATTTCAATTCTTACGGGTCTTTACGGCGCCGTTATTTGTCCTATAGTTGTGCCTTATTTAGAGGGTGAAACGGTTAAATGCTACGTTGACCTTATAAATGAAAAGGCATACACCTTTGATGGTGTTAAAAAGACAGAATGTTATATGCCGAATTCTGATGAAGTTAATCAGATGCGAGATATTATGCTTGAAGCCATCGCTTCAATGGATGAAGAATTGATGGAGAAATATTTTGAGGGCGAGCCCTTTACGTACGATGAAAAAATTTCGGCTATTTCAAAGGGTATTCGCACGGGCGAAATCTCACCCGTATTTGCAGGCATTCAACAGACAGGTGACGGCGTCCCGCTTATGGTAGAATTACTTGATAAATTACTACCCACCGCTAATGAATGTGCAACGGCAATTATTAAGGGTGAAGATGAGCAGAAGATATTACCCGATGAATCGGGCAAACCTGTAGCCTACGTATTTAAGACAATAGC
>JAEIGA010015735.1_pt1 | contig 11515 bp, 9 predicted proteins | sample 9270691 | NCBI WGS metagenome assembly JAEIGA01 (sample SAMN17057246, study PRJNA624740) | gut metagenome | biome: biome; isolation source: fecal sample | host: Bos grunniens | place: China: Xizang | collected 2019
AACGCTCCCGGTCGGGATTTACACATACAAAAACTACAAAATGTGAACTCGCTTCGCTCAAACAACACATTTTGCTTAACGTTTTTGCACATATAAATCTATTTCCGACCTCCGCTAACGGCACTCGCATTTGAATCGCCTCACCAAATCACCAAATCACCAAATCACCAAATTACCAATAAATCAATAAACCTATGACTTTTGAACAAGCAATTCAACAACTAGAAGCTCTTACTGCTAAGTTAGAAAAGGGCGATGTCGATTTGGCTCAATTGAGCGAAGAAATAAAGCGTGCACAAGAACTGATTGTCTTTTGCAAAGCACAATTGGGACAGGTGCAACAAGATGTAGAGAACTTAACTGCATCGGCCGAATAACCCCTAAAAAACCATCATTTTCTCATCTTTATTATTTTTTAATATAATAAGGTGGTATTCTCGTGTAAATAATCGTATTTTTGTGGGTTATTACGATTATTATAAACATGAAAACTTCTCCCTTTTTGGTATGCTTGGCAGGCTTTTTGTTAGCTTGTTGTGCGGTAAATGCCAAATCAGAATCGGCTCGAATTAGCGAGCAATCTATTCCTACTGCTTGGAATAACGAGGTTGATACCCTTTTTATGTATCAACAACCGTTAGAACAACAATGGTGGCTTCGTTTTGAAGATGCAACATTGAATCAACTGGTTGACGATGTTTTAAACAATAACTACGATCTAAAACAAGCGGCATACCGTGTAGCACAAGCCAAAGCGGCCATGCGTGTGGCACAAGGTGGCTTTTATCCTACTGTAAACCTTAATGCCGCTTACGATTACAACCAAAGTATTACAGTTCCAGGTGCGACTGCTCAAGTAGGGTCGTTGGGTCTTGATGTGCAATGGGAAATTGACATCATTGGTGCGGTTCGCAACCGAGCAAAATCGCAAAAGGCGGCCTACCTAGCTTCGCAAGAAGAGTACGACGGTGTCATGACAGCCATGGTGGCACAAACTGTTCAAACCTACGTGCAATTGCGGACAGCACAATTGCGTTTGCGTGTTATTGAAAACAACTTGGCAAGTCAAAAAGAAACTATGGAGATTACCGAATCTCGCTTTAAAACAGGTTTGGCGTCGGCGTTAGATGTGGCACAAGCGAAATCCATTTATTATGCCACCGAAGCACAAGTTCCTGCCATGGAAAGTCAAATTTCGGCATACATTAACCAAATGGGTATCTTGTTGGGTCAAGTGCCTTGGAGTGTAAAAGAGATGTTAGAATTGAAAGACCAAGAAGTAAACTTAACACCCGATATTTTGGTATCGGTAGGCATTCCAGCCGAAGTGTTGCGCAGACGCCCCGATGTGCGTGCTGCCGAAAAAACGATCGATTCAAAAGCAGCGATGGTGGGCGCACGTGTGGCCGACTGGTTGCCTCGTTTCTTTGTAACTGGTCAGTTTGGTTATGCATCTACCAATTTCCAAAACTTATTTGATAATGGCAATATGTACTGGCAAGTGGCTCCAGCCATGAAGTGGACCATCTTTTCGGGAACTACGCTTACGGGTAATATTCAATCGGCTCGAGCTCAGTTAGAAGAGGCCATCAATAACTACAACAATACTGTACTAACCGCTTTGCAAGAAGTGGATAATGCCATGACGCAATACCGTCACGCATCGGCAGAGGTAGTAGCAGCCGAAAAAGCCTTTGAACAAGCCAAACTAACCAAAGATTTGTCTATCGATTTGTACAAAAAAGGTTTAATCGATTTTCAAAATGTATTGGATGCGCAACGTTATTTGTTGCAATACGAAGATAATTTGGTGTCTACCCAATCGTCGGTATCGCTTGCGTTGGTACAATTGTATCGTGCATTGGGAAGCGACTGGAATCAAGAATAATCAAACATACAGAATATGAAAAAAGTACAATTTATGCTGTTTATGACCATGGCTGTTTTGCTAGGGTCTTGTTCTTCTGCTAACGAAGAAGTGAAGCAAATGCCTTTGTCGCAATTTTCGGTAGCACATCCTACAGTGCGCGATATTCAATACCAATTGGAGTTCCCTGGTTATTTACAATCAGAATTAGTAGTTGATTTATTGAGCCGTGTAGAAGGTTACTTGCAAGAGGTACGTTTTACAGCAGGTAAGTCGGTAGCAAAAGGCGATACCTTGTTTGTTATCGAACCACGTAATTACAAAAACAAAGTGGAACAAGCAGAAGCGCAGTTGCTTACCTCGCAAGCTAATTTAGCCTTGGCACAAACCACGCTTTCGCGTATGCAAGATGCTTATAGAAGCAATGCAGTAAGCGAGATTGATGTGATAGAAGCAACTACAAAAGTAGATCAATGCAAGGCGGCTGTTCAATCGGCTAAAGCGCAATTAGAAACGGCTCAAACGAACTTGTCGTATTGCTACATTTTGGCGCCAGAATCGGGTCGTGTTACCCGTAGTTTGGTAGACGAAGGTAACTACATTGCTCCTCATACCCAATTGGCAAGTTTCTACAAAGACAACGAAATGTACGTTTATTTCTCTATCGAAGCTTCTAAATTGATTTGGGCGCAAAACGAAGCCAAAAAATCCGATTCGCAAGTAAAAGGGGCCGATCAACCATTTAGTTCGGTAGAGGTAAAATTAACCGACTCGCAAGGCAACGAGCAATATTATCCAGGTCAGTTGGATTATTTGTCGCCTTCGGCTGATATCTCGACTGGTACGGTAGATATGCGCGCTGTGCTTAAAAACGACAAACACGAGTTGAACAACGGTGTGTATGTAAAAGTCACTTTCCCTTACAAAGACGTAAAAGATGCTGTCTTGATTCCTGAATCGTCTATCGGTACCGACCAATCGGGTCGCTATATTTACGTGGTAGAAAACGATACGGTACGTTATCGTTCGGTTAAGGTGGGTCAGTTGCAACGTGACAACATGCGCGAAATTGTAAAAGGTTTATCGCCCGATGAATATTATATTACACAAGCTATTACCCGCGTTCGTAACGGTCAAGCAATTAAACCCGTGGTAGAACAACCCGATACTCCTAGTTCCAAAGCCCCTGTTGCCGAAGCACCCATATCAACGGAAGAAATTTACGAAGACGAAGAAGAAGCTACTGATGCTATTGAAATATAATAAAAGGAGGTAACCGATGTCTAAGTTTTTTATTAATCGTCCCATATTTGCCTTTGTAATCTCTTTGCTGATTATATTGGCGGGCGCGGTAACCCTGTTTGGATTACCCATTTCGCTATACCCTGATATTACGCCTCCTACCGTACAGGTAACCGCATACTATCCTGGTGCCAATTCCGAGGTAATTTCGCAAACCGTGGCTGCACCCATCGAAGACAAAGTGAATGGGGTAGAGAACATGTTGTACATGAGTTCCACCTCGTCGTCGGCTGGTGTATATACCCTTACCGTAACTTTTGAGGTAGGTACTGATATCGACATGGCCACCGTGTTGGTGCAAAACCGTGTAAACCAAGCAGCTTCTAGTTTACCCAGCGAGGTAACCCGTATGGGGGTTGTTACCGAGAAAAAATCAAGTAGTATCTTGATGATGATTGGTTTAACATCCGATAACTCCGAATTGTACGATAATGTTTATTTGAGCAACTATGCATCATTGAACATTGTCGACGAGTTAAAACGTATCGAAGGGGTAGGTTCGGTGTCTACCTTTGGTGCCGATGTGTATAGCATGCGTATGTGGTTAGATCCCGAAGTGTTGCGTGTGCGTAAATTGACCCCTTCCGATGTATTAGCAGCCATTCAAGAACAAAATATTCAAGTGTCAGCTGGTAAAGTAGGTGAGTTGCCTACCTCGCACAGCGAAGCATTTCAATATACTTTGGACGTAAAAGGTCGTTTGACATCGCCCGAAGAATTTGGTAATATCATCATTCGATACGAAGATGGTGGGCGCGTATTACGCCTAAAAGATGTGGCTACCATCGAATTGGGTAGCAAAACTTATACCACCGATAGTAAAATTAATCACCAACAATCGGCTTCTATTTGTGTGTATCAGTTGCCAGGTTCTAACTCGTTGCAAGTAGCATCGGATGTGCGCGCCAAAATTGAAGAATTGTCGGAAAACTTGCCCGATGGTGTGCATGCCGAAGTGGTATTGGATACTACCGAATTTATTGAGGTATCTATCGAAGAAGTATATCATACCTTGTTCGAAGCCTTTATCTTGGTAATCATCGTTATCTTGCTTTTCTTGCAAGATTTCCGCTCAACGCTTATTCCTGCGCTTACCATTCCTGTATCGTTGATTGGTACTTTTGCGGTAATGAGCATCATGGGATTCTCTATCAATACACTAACCCTATTTGGTTTGATTCTGGCCATTGGTATTGTGGTGGACGATGCCATTCTGGTGGTGGAAAATACGTCGCGGCACATGGAAGAAAATAACCTATCGCCACGTGAGGCTACCATCAAAGCCATGGAAGAAATTACAGGCCCAATTATCGGTACGGTATTGGTGTTATTGGCGGTGTTTGTGCCAACTGCCTTTATGGGTGGTATTACCGGCGAGATGTACAAACAATTTGCGGTAACCATTGCCGTTTCTACTGCCTTTAGTGGTTTGAACGCACTTACCTTGAGTCCTGCTTTGTGTTCGCTTCTTTTGAAACCTAAAAAAGCCAACAAGAAACAATTCTTTGTTTACAAGTACTTTAACAAGTTCTTTGATAAGTTGCAAGGGGGGTATGTGTCGATTATTAAAACCTTCTTGCGTAAATCGGGTGTTATTTTGTTAACATTCTGTGGTTTGCTAGCATTGGTGGCATTTGGCTTTAAAAAATTACCATCGGCCTTTATCCCTACCGAAGACCAAGGTTACTTTATGATTTCGTGCCAATTGCAAGACGGTGCTTCGCTTTCCGAAACCATGCAAGTAATGGACAATGCCGTTTCTATATTGGACTCGATACCGGGTGTAAAAGCCAGTGTGGCTATTTCGGGTATGTCAGTGGCCGAAGGTGCGCAAATCTCTAGCAAAGGTACCATGTTCGTTATCTTAAAAGACTGGGAAGAACGTACCGAAGAGTCTCAATCCATTGGTGCTATTATTGCCCGATTCAACAAAGAAGCATCGATGAAAATACAAAATGCTACCTTGTATGCATTCCCTATGCCTGCTATTCAAGGTTTGGGTACATCGGGTGGTTTTGAATGTTATGTGCAAGACAAGGGTAGCATGGGCGTGTTGGAATTGCAACGTACAGCCGAAGATTTGGCGGCTCAGGCTAATCAGCAAGGTACGATGAAACAAGTACGTTCATCGTTCAAAGCAACCGTTCCGCAAGTATTCTTACACATCGATCGTGAACAAGTAAAACAATACAAACTAGCTATAAGCGATGTATTTAGTACTTTGTCTACGTATTTGGGATCGTCGTATGCTAACGACTTTGTGCTATTTGGTAAAGTATACCAAGTAAAAATTCAAGCAGAGAGTCAAAACCGTTCTATTGTGGACGATGTGCTTAAACTGAGTGTACGCAACAGCGAAGGTAAAATGGTGCCATTTGGTGCCTTTACAACCATCGAAAACCGTTTGGGTACCGAGGTAATTACCCGTTACAACATGTATCCTGCTGCTTACGTTTCTGGCGATGCTGCCGAAGGATTCAGTTCGGGACAAGCACAATCGTCTATGGCTAACTTGGCAAAAGAAACCATGCCTAACTCGTATGGTTTTGAATGGACCTCTATGGCCTACCAAGAACAACAAGCAGGTTCGTCAACGGTTATCATCTTTGCATTGGCATTGGTGGTGGTGTTGATGGTGTTGGCGGCACAATACGAAAGTGTCACCAGTCCTATGGCCGTTATCATGGCCGTTCCTGTAGCCTTGTTGGGTATTATTGCAGCTTGCTTTATTGCGGGTCGCCCCATGGATATTTACACGCAAATTGGTATGGTGCTGATGATTGCGTTATCGGCTAAAAATGCCATTCTGATTGTGGAATTTGCCCGCGATTATCGCAAAGAAGGCAAAAGCATTTACGATTCGTGTGTGGATGCCGGTAAGGTTCGTCTGCGTCCTATTTTGATGACCTCATTTGCCTTTATTTTGGGTGTGGTACCTTTGGTAACTGCTACCGGTGCGGGTGCCGAAAGCCGTGTTTCGTTGGGTCTTTCGGTGTTTGCGGGTATGTTAATGTCTACCATTGTGGGTACCTTCATCATTCCTAACTTCTATCAATTGTGGCAAAAAATTCAAGAAAAGTATTTTGAACGTAAAAAATAACATACAATCCATTCAGATAAGCGATTATGGCTATCCGTTGCCGGATGAACGGATAGCCAAATATCCACTTCCGCAAAGAGATTGCTCTAAATTGTTGGTGTACAGCAAAGGCAATATTGATACGCGAGTATTCAACGAGTTGCCTGCTTGTTTGCCGCCGAATGCTTGTTTGGTATTTAACAATACCAAGGTGATACAAGCGCGTTTGCAATTCTTTAAGCAAACCGGTAGTAGAATTGAAATTTTCTGCTTGGAACCCATTGTGCCTTCGGCATACGATTTGATGTTCCAACAAACCGCTACCTGTACCTGGAAATGCATGGTGGGTAACCTAAAAAAATGGAAAAGCGGGTTGCTTGAAAAAGAAGTGAATGTAAAAGGAAGTCCGTTGCATTTGCAAGCGGAACGTATTCTAACACAGGGTAATACATCGCATATTTGCTTTGCCTGGGATAGAGAAGATTGCACCTTTGCTGAGGTATTGGATGCTTTTGGCGAATTGCCCATACCACCTTATTTAAATAGGAGTACCGAAGAATCGGACAAAACTACCTATCAAACCGTTTACTCCAAAATCAAAGGTTCGGTTGCTGCACCCACCGCTGGTTTGCATTTTACCGATGCGGTATTAAACGATATCGAAAAATCGGGGTCTAAACGTTGCGAAGTTACCTTGCACGTAGGCGCTGGTACATTCCAACCCGTAAAAGCAGAGCAAATAGGCGGGCATACCATGCACACCGAAGTGATAGAGGTTAAGCGCGAAAGCATTGCCTTGTTGCAACAACAATTGGGTGCTATTGTGGCCGTAGGAACCACCTCGGTTCGTACCATCGAGAGTTTGTATTACTTAGGTTGTAGAGTTGCCTCTGGTTGTACCGATATGGTGGTAGAACAATGGGAACCCTACGAGAGTACAGCTACTTTGTCGGCCAAAGAAGCCTTGCAAGCGTTGTTAGATTATTTGGATGCACAAGGGGCATCGACGCTACACGCTAGCACCCGCATTATTATTGCGCCCGGTTATACATTTAAGTTGGTGAGTGCGCTCATTACCAATTTTCATCAACCTCATAGCACGCTGCTGTTGCTTTTGGCGGCTTTTGTGGGCGATGAGTGGCATCGCATTTACGACTATGCCTTGGCCAACGATTATCGATTTTTAAGTTACGGCGATTCGTCGCTTTTAATGCCATAATACAATGAAAAAAATAGTTTTCTTTCTTGCATTTGTTTTTTCTCTTACAGTAGCAGCGCAAAATACCACTATTAACGGTGGAATTGCTGGTAAACAATTGTATCGTTCTATCAATGTGAGCAAATTGTCTCCAACCGGTGGTATGGATTTTATTACTACGCAAGCCATATCGCCCGATGGTAAATTTGTCATTCAACTAACGGTAGCATCGCCCGATATTTACGTATTGGAATTTACCGATGGGGCCAAACTAAAACGCCATCAAATTTTGACATTAAAGGCCAACGATAACATTCAGTTGCAGTTTAATAGTACCTATCAAAATTTGCAACTTACATCGGCTACAGGATCAAACGAAGCGGTTTTTGCCCAACGTTACCAAGATTTTGCTTTGCAAGCAGAGGTGCAATCCAAAACTTTTGAACAACGCTACATGGCGGCTACTACCGATGCCGAGAAAGCGCAAATTCAAGCCGAGTTTGAACAATTCTATTTGAAATTTCAGCAAGATACCAAGCGTATGCTCTCTACCAATGCAACCTTGCTAACAGCAGGATTTATGGCATATAGCGAATTTGGCAGGGATATTGCCGTGAATAAAGATTTCTTTGCTGTTGTGTTGAAAGGATTAAAAACTACCTATGCGCAGCACTGGATTACGAAAGAAATTGATTTGCGTATGCAGCAAGCCATTGTGATAGGTAGTGTGGCACCCGAAATTGAATTGAAAGGTGTAAATGGCGAAACCATTAAGTTAAGCGATTTAAAAGGAAAATACGTATTGATTGACTTTTGGGCATCGTGGTGCGGACCTTGCCGCATGGAAAGTCCTACCTTGGTAAAAGCTTACAACCAATACAAAGACAAAAATTTTGCCATCTTAAGTGTATCGCTCGATAACAACAAAGAAAAATGGGTTGCAGCTATTCAGGCAGATGGCCTTAACTGGCCTTGGCACGGTAGTTCGTTGATGCGTTGGAATTGTCCTGTGGCTAGACGTTATTCGGTGTCGTCTATTCCTTATTCGTTGTTGGTAGATCCTAAGGGAAAAGTTATTGCCATTGGACTACGTGGCGAACAATTACTCACCAAGTTAGCCCAAGTTTTAAGCAAATAAAATACGGAAAGCTTCTTCAGCCTTCTTTACAGGAATCAATTTGATGTTGTATGCCTTGTGAGGAAGGCTGTTGTAGTTATATTCGGGCAATATCATTTGTTGAAAGCCCAGTTTTTCGGCTTCGGCAATGCGTTGCTCAATGCGGTTCACAGGGCGTATTTCGCCCGATAATCCTACCTCGCCTGTTAGGCAGGTGTGCGAGTCGATGCTCATATCTAAATTGGCCGATAAAATGGCCGAGATAACCGCTAAGTCGATGGCAGGGTCGTTGATGCGCAAACCGCCTGCAATGTTCAAAAATACGTCTTTTTGCGCCAATTTAAAGCCTGCTTTTTTCTCTAATACCGCTAGTAACATGTTTAATCGGCGTAGGTCAAATCCTGTAGCTGAACGTTGAGGTGTTCCGTAGGCAGCGGTTCCAGTAAGTGCCTGTACCTCAATTAAAAACGGACGAATACCTTCTATGGCCGATGCAATGGCAATGCCACTCATATCGTCGTTGCCTGTAAGCAATAATTCGGATGGATTGGTTACTTCGCGCAATCCGGCTTGCTGCATTTCAAATATTCCCAATTCGGACGTGTTGCCAAAACGGTTTTTGATGGCACGCAAAATGCGGTACATGTAGTGTTGGTCGCCCTCAAATTGCAGCACGGTATCTACAATGTGTTCCAAAATCTTAGGCCCTGCAATGGCGCCGTCTTTGGTAATGTGTCCTACAATAAAAACAGGAATGTTATTTTCTTTGGCAAAGCGCAGTAGCGAGGTAGCGCACTCGCGAATTTGCGACAAGCTGCCCGTAGACGATTCGGACGTTTCGGTGCAGATGGTTTGAATGGAGTCAATTACCAGGATGCTGGGTTTAATGGCCTTGGCATGTACGTAAATTTGCTCCAATACGGTTTCGCTTAAAATGTAGCAGTCTTTATTTTGAATGCCCAAACGATCGGCACGTAGTTTCAGTTGGCGGGCACTTTCTTCGCCCGATACGTATAGCACGGTTTGGCCTTGCAAATGCAACATGGTTTGCAAAATCAGGGTCGATTTGCCAATACCAGGCTCGCCGCCAATGAGTACCAACGAACCAACAACCAAACCGCCACCCAATACACGGTTTAGTTCACCGTTGCCCATGTCAATGCGTGGGTCTTCGGTGGTGTTGATGTCAACAATGGAAACAGGGCGATGTGTCTCGTTATTGTTGGTATGTACCAGGGGAGTGCTTTTGGTATTCTTTATGGCAATTTCTTCGGTGCATGTATCCCAGTTGCCGCACGATGGGCATTTGCCAAACCATTGCGAAGCGGTTCGGCCACATTCTTTGCATAGAAATACGTTTTTCGATTTTGCCATAAAAAAAGAGTTAAATAAAAAGTGTACTTCTTCGTTACGCTCACCTTCAAAATCCTCATTTACTTCAGTAAACTCCGGTTTTTCAGGCTTCGCAAGCCTTGAATTACATCTTTTTATTCAACTCTTACGAAGAAGAGGTTGTCTTTCTGTATTTTATTGTAAACGATTGGTTTTGCTATCGGGGTGGATAATGGAAGGCTTGAATGTTTTGGCCTCTTCAAAATCCATTTGAGCGTAAGCGGTAATAATTAAAATGTCGCCAGGCTGTACTTTTCTGGCAGCTGCACCGTTGGTGCAAATAATGCCACTACCACGTTCGCCTTTAATCACGTAGGTTTCAAAACGTTCGCCGTTGTTGTTGTTTACAACGTAAACTTTTTCGTTTTCAATGATGTTAGCGGCGTCCATCAAGTCTTCGTCGATGGTAATGCTGCCAATGTAGTTCAAATTGGCATCAGTTACGCTAACACGATGAATTTTTGATTTTAAAATTTCGATAATCATCCTTTGTAATGTATGTTGTCTATCAATCTAATTTTTCCGCAATATACGGCAATGCAACCTACAATAAACTCGCTGTCTTCCCAGTTTTGAACGGGTTGAAGGCTGTTTCCGTCTACTATTTCGTAGTAGTCCATACGAAATTCAGCATCGTCTTTGAATTGCTCTTCTATCCAATCAATGGTTGCACTTACACTTTTGCTGTGGACAAAGGTAGTACTTTTTGTCAATACTTCTGCAATTAAGGCTGCTTTTTTACGTTGATCGTTGGTAAGCAGGGTATTTCGGCTACTGCGTGCTAATCCACTTTCTTCGCGAATAATGGGGCAGGCAATGATTTCAATGGGGTAATTGAGTTGCTCAACCATGGCTCTGATAATGGCCACTTGTTGAAAATCTTTTTCGCCAAAGTAAGCTTTGTGGGGTTGGACCGCATCAAATAGTTTGCTAACAATTTGTGCTACACCGTTAAAGTGACCAGGACGATACTTGCCTTCCATTACGGTTTCCAAACTGCCAAAATTAAATTGACGGGTATCTTCTTCGGGGTACATTTCTTGCACGGTAGGCATAAACACTACGTCGCAACCGGCTGCTTGAAGCATGGCGCAATCGGCTTCTGGAGTGCGTGGGTAGCGTTCCAAGTCGGCTTTGTCGTTAAATTGGGTAGGGTTGACAAATACGCTGGCTACGCACAAATCGTTTTCTGCCACGCATCGTGTAATAAGCGAAATGTGTCCGTCGTGCAAAGCGCCCATAGTGGGAACAAAACCTACACTTTTAGCGGCTTTTTCTTTGATATAGGCCTGTAAATCGGCTATTTTTTCTATAATAATCATGTTGGTTTAGTTTAGGCGGTGCAAAGATACGAATATTAAAGTCAAATGTCAAAAGTTAAAAGTCAAAAGTTAAGGGTTGTAAGTCGGAAGTTGCGATTAAGCGAGAGCAGAGATTAAATTTATTTAAGCTATGCCGACAGTTGCGATTAAGTGAGTGCAGAACAAATTTATTTGTTATGCCGAACGTGAGCAACATGAGCGAAGCTAACGGGAGCAACTTATTACATGATTTTAGGCA
>JAEIGA010015736.1_pt1 | contig 11514 bp, 17 predicted proteins | sample 9270691 | NCBI WGS metagenome assembly JAEIGA01 (sample SAMN17057246, study PRJNA624740) | gut metagenome | biome: biome; isolation source: fecal sample | host: Bos grunniens | place: China: Xizang | collected 2019
GGGTTATAGATACAACGCACCCACGTTTTCCCCTACGTCGTTGCCGTAGCCGGCCACGCCATAGTGGTGGGTGCATTGCATCATGCGTTGTTGTGCGTCATATTGTTAGCCACGTCATAAAAGGTTGTATGGCTTCGTATGTTTGTGCGTCGTCATAGTATACGCGGTTGTCGGCTAACGCATTAATAAAGGCCGTAAAGAAACGTTTTTGCTTCTTAACAAGTAACAACTCATGCATATACTTGTGTGGTAGCACGTCGCAGTAAATACGCTTGCTTGTGTCTACTTTCATGTTAACGTAAAAAAGGCCATTGCTAACGCTTATTTTAAGCCGTTGTGAATTAATAATTAATTGACAATAAATTGTTGCTTGTGGTGGCGTTCTTCGTGGTTTAAAGCCACTTTCATTTTTGTAAGCGTCTTTATAAATATAATTGCCGTAGGCCGTGCCGTCTAATAGGGCGTTCATTTTGCGCCCATATTCGCTTGTGGTTTCTTCTTTGTTATTAATTTGTTGTAAAACAAAACTGCCGTGCCTAAACGTTTTTATACCTTGCCACGTTGTAGGCATAGGCTTTATATGAAAGTAAGTAAATATGGGGTTGTTTACGCTTTCTTTGTTACCTATTAAAATGCATCTAATTGTATGTTCACGTTTTGCACTAAATAATATGTCTATAAAGTCGTTTGCAATATTACCCATGTAACGCTTGTATTGTTGGGTTGGCTTTGTAAACTCGTCAAACACTATTGTGTCAACGTCTACGTCGTCCGCGCTTCTAACTGCGCCGGCATCACTTAAAGCGTATATTTTTAAAAACCAATTCCAACGCGTCCACTTGCCTTTTATACGCTTGCGGTAATAAAGCGTGCCACCAACTTGCTTTAAGTTTCCGTTGGGGTTTGTGTCTTTGTCATAAATACTAACCCCGCAATATTCTTGCAAGTCTTTTGAAGCATAAAACGTTGGTATTGCTTCTTTAACTTCCTTTTTAAATAAGCGTAGCCATAAAGTCTTTTTACCATGCTTTAAAGCGCGACGAAATGCACGCCGTTTAAAAGCCCATGTTTTGCCGTAGTTTCTATTTGATAATACGGCGGTTATGATGCCATTAAAACTTAAAGCGTGCAAGCCGTCTTTGTCGCCATAATGTTTTTTATTCGTTTTCATCAAGGTTTAAAATATGAATACCGCGCAATAATTCGGCTTCAATAAATGTTGTTGCTTCTTCTTGTGCATTTCCAACAACTGCTTTACATTGTAAAAAGTCAATTGCGTTTTCTTGTAACGGGTCATATTCCCACAAGTCCGTAATATCATCAAGCATTATTCGGTAATAATTAAGGCCATATTTTAAAGCGTTTTCCGCTTCGTCGCCGTCACTTAAATAAGTTTGTACAACGTATGGGGTTTTTACATATTCCGCAAATAAGTTTTCATCACTACTTAATAATACGGGCAATTTAAAGGTTTTATATCCGTCACCACCACCAATTGCGTTTTCAAAACTCGGTTTTGGGTCAACCATGCCCGCAAGTGTACCACTAAACCCAAATACTGCACTTGCAACGCCCGTTGCACCGCCACCGCCTTTTACCCAATCCGCAATTGCACTTTTGCTTGCGCTTACTGCGGTTGCCCAATTTCGTGCAAAACGACGCAATGAAGTTTCAATACTTGCGTTAATAGTCAAATATACTTCAAAGTCGTTTGTTATATCTTTCACTCGTTCGCCTTGTGATGCAACAACCTTTACTTCGTTGTCATCAACAATATATGTAATTTGATAACTTAACTTCCCATTTGAATTGTAATAATTTGTTAACTTAAAGCCGTTTAAATAACTACCAACGTAATAAGTTTTGTTTGGTGTAAAGTCATCAATTGTATGTGTTGTTTCACGCATTTGTGGCGTTAAATGATATATTTTAATGCTTGTGCTATGATTGCCATAAATACAACTAGCGTTGGTGTACCAACCGCCTATTTCGGTGTCAACATAGTTATTGTCAACTATCCATGCTTTAAGCACTTGTGCATCAACCCCGCCACTTAATTGTGTAATTGTACCAACTGCACCAAGCAACAAGTCAAGCGCACTTAAATGCTTTTGCGACGTTGCAATGTGTGTTTTTTCATCATCATAAACAACTTTTAAACTATCCGTTATAAACATTTGTGTGGCCGTTATTTTATTTGTACCAAAAACGGCTTGTGAAATGTTATATTGAAGCAAAAACGCAATACAAATGTTTTGCGCTCGCATTACATATTCGCCATAAGTTTTTTCCCAATAGTCAATGGCTTCTTCAATAACAAGGTTTTTGCTTCTTATTATTTCATCATAAAAACCATTGCTTAAAACTCGTGTACTTCGGTAAATGTCAAGGCTACTTATAGAAGCGTTAACAATGTTTGTTTGCCATAAGTCAATTTCAAGTACAAAACTAACAAAGCCACTTCGGCAAATAGCACTTTTAACGTGATAATATCTATAATAATTTGTTTGTGTGTCAACGTCCGCAATGTATGTAATTGTATTGTAGTTTGCTTCGGTTAAATGTTCCGTTAATTTACATGATGCAACATTATTGTTAATGCGGTAATTATCAAGGCTTAAAGTTTCTGTAACATATCCCGCATAATTAGTTAAAAAGGTTGTATGGCTTTTTGTCCATACGTGGTTGTGGTTTCCTTTATTAATAGTTAACCCATGATAAAGTATTAATTGTCTTGCCATATTAGTAAACCCCCATAAACAAAGGTTTAAACTCGTTTAAAAGGTCTTCAATAAGGCTTTTAACTTTATTGTTTAAAAACTCAATTGACGCTATGGCTTCGTCGTGGGTTTCCCCGCTTTCTTGCTCGGTGGTTGCGCGTGCTTCCGTATTTTTGTATGCGTCGGTGTCGCTTATCACGCTAGGCTCGGCGGTTTCACTATCAAATGGCAACTCGGTTGTACTTCCGTGTTGCTTTCCGCCGTCAAACTGCTTGTGTTCTTCGGTAAATCTAACACGCACGGGGTTGTCATAGATGCCCCAAGCGGTTGCAAGTCTTTGTATTTTGTCGGCGTATTTTTGCATATAAATGTCGGCTTTTAATTCTAACTTTATATAAAATAAAGCGTCGGTTTCAAAGCCAATTTCGTGGTCGCAATATCTTGCAATAAATAAATCTTCAAAGCCGTTTATTAAGGCAAATGAAGCGGGCAATTGCCCGCCCATTTCCAAATACTCGGCCAATAACATTGTATATTTTGCCATATTGTTTATTGTCCTTTCTTTTTGTTAATTTCTTTTTCAACTTTTTTGCTTCCGTCTTCAATGGTTTTTAATGCTTCGTTTAATTCGTCGGCATCAATGTGGCCGTCTTTTTTCGCTTCCTTAAACCATGCAAGCAATGGCATTAAAATAAATGTAATAATGCCCCCAATAATTGTTATTACAAGGCTAATAATTTGTAAAACTTCTTGCGTTTGTGTGGCCGTGCCAACTGCACTTAACGCCGTGCCAATGCTACCCGTTATTAAGTTTTTTAAATTGCCGTTCATAATGTTACTCACTTGCTAAATTATCACTTAAAAGAAAAGTACATTCATACCTAAACAAAAAGGTTGTTGCATCTGCTAATGCAGTAGCATTTGCAATTTTAAAGTTAGTAGAAGTAGAGCCTTTTTCAATTCTACACATTAAATTAGTGTGCGAAATGTTGGTATCAATAAAAGGTATAATTTTATTGTCTAATACATTTGTTAAACTTCCCACTTGATAAGGATATAATTTTGCTAAAACACTAGCAGGTAAATAAAATGTACCTAGTAGTAAATTGCCTTGTGTTTCTCCCGCATCTTGTGTAAATGAACCAAAAATTACTAATGTTAATTTATTGCCCGTTTTAACTGCGCCCGCATAAACAACATTAAGGCGTGCATCACTTCCCGCTTCAAATGAATAGTTATCCATTTTTTCTACAATCTCGTTGCCCGTAACAACTGCGCCGTCAATTGTACCGCTAGCGGTTAAGTTTCCGTCAATGTTTACATTACCTTGAAAAATTGCGCCTAAATCGTTTTTGCTTCCGTTTTGATATGTAACAATTAAATGTTGGTTTGCATCAATTGAAAAACCACTAACCGCGCCAACGTCGCCCGCGTCTAATTCGTCGCCGTTGGTAAGAGTTAAAATAAGATGCCCGCTACTAATTCTTGCGCTTGTCACGCTTTCGCCTTGTTGTAATACAATGTCGCCACTTTCAAGGCTTGTGCCATCTTCAAAATGAATTGAAAAACTTATAGTGGCTTCGCCTTTTTTATTTACAACAAATGCGTTTGCGGTTGCATCTTTTAAAGCAACTTCAACTTTTTTAAGCCATTGCATCAATGTTAATTTGTCGTTATATAAACTTAAAATTGTTTGTTTATTAATCATTGCTTTGTCCTTTCTCGTCTTCGGCTAATGCGTCCGCGTCGTTTACGTCAATGTCGCCGTCGCCGTCAACGTCTTTTAAATATATTTCTTCCATGCTTCCGTTAAACTGCATTTTGTAAGGTATGCCGTAACTTTCGCATTGTTTGTTAAACGTATCAATAAGCAAGTAAATATAGTCGCTTGCTTGTCCTAATGATGCGTTTACTTCCGCGCTTTGCACGCGTTCTTTTTTGTCGGTGTTGGCGGTTAAAATACCAAGTTTTGTTAATAGCACGTCGCGCTCGGTGTCGCGCGCTTCACTAAACTTGTCAACAAGGTATGTTACGCCAATGTCAATTGCTTTTAAGCCGTCGCCTAAATCTTCGCTTACAACTATGCATGCTTGCCCTAATGTCTTTTGTTGTAATGCTTCGGCAAATGATAAGCGCAATTCGTCATTTTTACAAACAACAATATAAGGTGTTTTGCATGCTTCAAGGTTTTGGCGCATGGCAACGTCGCAATTTGTCATAAAGTCGGTGCACTCTTTAATCAACTGCGCCATGCTCATGTTAACCGGTAATGCATCAACTTTGTATGCGCCGTCGGTTTCGTTTTCATAATAGGCGGGTCGGTTAAAGGTTTTCCCGTTGGCAGTAACAAAAATAAGGCTTGTTGGGTTTCCGTAGTCGTTAAGGCCTTGCCCATAAACGTAATACCATTTTGCACTTATTTTGTCATAGCCCATTGCGCCGTTTTCAAATAAACCGCGCTTTAAAAATGTTTCTACTTCAAAGTTAATGTTTTCGCCTTGTTCGCTAACAACTTTAACGGCGTTCATTAATAAGTTAAAGTATTCTTCAAAACGGCTATAAACCCCGTAAGGCTTATTGCTCACGGGGTTAAGGTCTTTAATTTTACGTTTTGCCATATATTAAAGCCCTTGCCTTTCTTTTATTCGCTCACGGCGGTAATGCTAATAACTAGGTCGCCACTAACGTTTGCAATTGTAACAACGCCGTCTTCGTATGCGTTTGCAACTGCGTTGCCGTCCATTGTAACGCTAACGCTTGCGCCGGTTAATGTGTAGCCCGCGTCGGCTTCGTAAACTGCTTTAAAGGTTTTGCCTTTAATAATTGTTTCGGCTTTGTTGCTACTCTTAACGTGGCTTAATGTTTCGGTAATGCCGTAATATTCGGTTGCTTCCATAACGTTGCCATATTCGGCTTCCATTGCACTAGAAACGTCAAGTGAAATGCACTTAAATAATTTGTTATAGAAGTAGCAACGTTCGGTTGTTAAGTAATGGTTGGTGTATAAACCTTTGCCAATAATGTCTTGTGAATATTCAAACAAACGTGTGCCACGTCCTAACGCCTTGCGGTCATAAACAACAATGCGGGCGGGGTCGTAGTCTTGTGCGTCCGCTTCAAATGGGATAACAACAAGTTTGCCAAATAATTCTTCTTTTGAAAGGTTAAAGACGTTTGCTAATTCTACAACGTCCATAAGGTTTAAAAGGCTTTCGCTTACGGCAATTCTAATGTCTTCAACGGGTGTTGCTTGTAAAATGCCGGTTTCACTATCAAGGCCAACAAGGTTTGTTGCCTTTAATGCGTTATACATTTCGCGCATTGCAAAAATAACGCCTTTCATGTTTTTAGGTGTCTTACCGGCAAAAATGCCACCGCTTGCGCTCATGTCATAGCCAACGTTAACACTATCGTTTAAAATGTCGCGCATTGCTTTGTAATCGTCGTAACCCTCGCCCTCGCTTAATGTGGCAAGAATTGCGCTAACTACTTCGTCAAAGCCCGTGCCTTTGTCCGCGATAATCTTTCTAATGTCGCTACGTCTTAATGTGGTTTGAAATTGTTTTGCTTCCCAATTGTTAAAATATTTAACGTCAAGTGTTGGGTCTTTTGGTGATAAGTCCGGCGCGCCGGTCTTAACAAATGCTTGTTTTTCCGCCATTGCAATAATTGCTTCTTCAATTACTGCGCCGTTGTCTACAACATAGTCATAGAAAGCATCTTCAATGCGGTTTGAAGACTTAACGGCTCTAATGTTTTGCACTGCGATAGTTTCAACTAATGCGTAAACGTCGTTTGCATTTACGGGGAAAGTGTCGCTACCAAGTAATGTTGTAACATCAATTGTAATAACTTGTGCCATGTTACTTTAAATGTCCTTTCTTGTGGGTTTACCACTTTTTTGCTTGCGCTTGTCTTCGCGCGTTTATCTTATCAATTATTATGTTTTCATGTGGCTTGTTAGCGTCGCCACTTCCACTTAATAATTGTTTGATAACTTCTTCACGTTCTTTTAAGCGTTTTTCGTAAGTATCACGCAATTTTAATAATTTTGCTTCGTATTCGTCCTTAACTTGTTTAACAAGTTTTGCGGTATCTTCTTTTGATGCTTCCGCTTCCGCTTCACGTTCTTTTAATTCGTTTTCGCGTTCGTTTAATTCTTCTTCACGCTTCTTTAAGTCTTCTTCAAACTTTTTTAATTCTTCTTCGTTCATGTGTTTTTCCTTTCAATAATAAACGCCCAAACTCACGCGTATGTGTGTTTAGGCGTTTAAGGCTATACATTGATAGTTAACGGCGTTACGGGTCATAAGGCAGTATAACGGGCGCGTTTTCGTAGCGTTTACCCCGTTAGCGCGTAAGTGGTCATTAATTCATAGTATCAAGTTAAAATGGTAATGGGTCTTTGCTTCCGTCTTTTTCAACGTCTTTAAGCATCATAACTTTAATTAATGCATGCTCGCCGTCGTCTTCAACTTTGGCATGGGTTTTTTGTGTGTTGTCTAACTTAATGCAAGCGTTATAAAATTGCTTGTTTTCGTTTTCGCCACTAACCAATGTAAGCACTAATTTTGTGCCGTCCTTGCTAACCTTTGCGCCAAAGATGCTTAATAATTCGGTTTTGGTTTCGTTTGCCATGTGTGTATTTCCTTTCTATGTGTTTAATTATTTGCCCGCACTTCCCGTTGCTATTTGTTTAAGGAGGTAAGCCATACGTCCATGCACGCGCTTGTAAACACACAAACAAGCCCCGCCCATATTCTAATACTATTTTAACGCTTTCGTGTCTTAAATCAACGTTTTGTGCGTTTTATAAGTATTCTTCAATGTCAAAGTCTACGGGGTCGTCGCTTCCGTAAGTTTCGCCAAATGGTATTGCTTCGTTTTCGGTTACTTCGTCTTGCTCGTTAATACGGGCATGCACCGCGTTGGCGTAGTCGGTTAATGCTTGCTCACGCTTCACGGGGTCGTCTATACGTTCGTATATTTCTTTGGCCTTTGGGTTGCTTTCTATGATGCCTTTAAATTGTTTATATGTAGCATCTTGATAAAGTCGCCCGCGTCTTTCGCGGTAGCGTCTACCTTGTAAAGCACGTTGGCCGGCTTTACCACTACTTACACTTGTAAAGCCCCTTATTCTTTCCATTTTAATACTAGGTTTATAGTCGCTTCCCATACGGGCTTTTGCCTTTGCTTCTTTAAATAAAAGGCTTTGCACGCTTTGGGGTTTAACTTGTCTACCGCTTGCACGTTCGTATGCTTCATAAGCACGCATCTTATTGCGCATTATGTCATATTGTTTGTTATACTGCTCGCTAGTCCACCCGTTTTGTTTCATAATATAGGCTTTTACTTCCCTATTTGTCATTTTTACGCGCTTTCCGTTTTGGTATTTGTAAAATGTTTCGTTTGCCATGCTTTCTTGCTTCCTTTCTTTTATCTTCGCTTAATAACAAGTGTTGCACTTGTGTAAATCTTTTCTTGCCGTTGCTCATTTCTTCCACTTGTCCTTTAAGGCATCTTGCATTAATAAACCGCATTTTAACATGTCTTTAACAAATGCTTGAAAGTTTATTGCGTTTGCCAATTCTAATAAGTCGGCATCTTTTCCGTAAAAAGTGATAATCTTACTTTTGCACTTTTTTGCGTAATTCTTTTTGCTTTCGTTCATACTCTTTGCCTGCTTTCCTTTCGTTAATTTTAAATTGTAATATTAAGCCATAGCGTAATGCTTCAATGGCATAGTATTTATTAATATGTTTGTTTTGCCACTTGCTCATATTTCCGTAAACATGCCCCCGTCGTAATTAGTATACACTATTTTGTCGTCGTTGCCTTTTGGCCTTAATTCTTCACGCGCTAAATATTTAAGCGTTGGTATTAATACTTTACCGCCTTTTACGTTCATGGCAACTAAACAAAGATATTGTGCGCCATAAGCAATTTTGCGGTTTATCAATTCCAATGTAGGCTTGCCGTGTTTCTTGCCTTTTTGTTTTTTCTTTAAGTCGGCAGTTATTGCGCTTAAATTAATGCCCTTGCTATGCACTTCAAAGGCGTTGTATTCAATTGTGCCGTCTTTGTTTATGTCTTCAATATCAATGTATGTTTTTGGCGCAATATATTTTACGGCTTTGCATGTTGCTTCTAACTTTAAACCGCCTAATGTGTAAGGGTCGGCCTTTGGGTATGATGCAAACGCGTGTATGCTATCCGTATCAATATAAACAAATGTGTGCGCTATGTCTTCCCCGCATACTTCGCGTATTTTACTTAAAATATAGCATCTTGCAACGCTCGTTACTAATGCACCAATAACAACGTTCATACTTGCGCCCGTGTCGGTTTCTACTTCGTCGCGTATAAAATGAATTGCGCCGGTTTCTTCGTTTAACTCGTAGTGGCCTTTGATGCGTTCCACGCGTTCGGCTAATTTGCCGTAACTGCTATTAAGTTTAAGTTTTGTTGTTTGTTGTAAAGTGGGGTTTTTGTCCTTTTTGGCTTGTGCTTTCAAAGCGTAGTTTTCATTTACAAATGGGGCGTAAACTTTCTTGCCACGCTTCCATAATAATACTTCGTCGCATGTGTATGTAAAGTCGTCATACCATTGTGCCATTTCGTTTAATTCCCTTTCAAATATTAGATGCACGCCACTTTCGTTTATATGCTCTACAAAGTCTTTTTTAAAGGGGTCATACCATAAGCCCAAATAATTGTGTTTAACGTCGCCATATACGCTTGTAAGTATAAATACGGCTTCGTATGCGTCTTTGTCTTCCATTGCGTCGTATTCCGTAAGTTTCTTACGGGTTGGCTTGCCTATAAGGTCATGTATTTGTGCCATTGCGTAGGGGTATTCGCTATTTACGTCATACCTATACATTACGCGACGGGTTAGCATCTTGCCTTTATAATATGGGTTAACAAATGAAATGCCACCCCTATACAAATGATTATTGCGCACATATTCGTCTTGCTTTTGTGTAAGCGGGTGGGCTTTTTGGTAAGCCTTAATGCGTGCGCGTTTAGTCTTTAAGTTTGGGTAAAGGCTACGCAATAACTCATGTTTGGCAAAACCGCCCGCCGTCATTATGTTGGTTTCTTCGCCAAATATGTGCAATTCATTATTGCTTTGTGCTTCAATGGTTGCATTAAACATTTTAATGGCAAAGTATAAGCCTTTAACGTCGTTTTCGCAATAGGCAATATCATTGTCGCTTATGCCGTCCACGTCCGTGTTTACGGCTTGATATTCCATTGTTAACTTTCTTATAGGGTTGCCGTCGTTGTCGCGCACGTCCAAGTCTTTTAATAACTTTGCAAGGCCACCCGTAACAAGTTTCATAAAGTCGCGGTATTCAATGGCGTGTACGTAGTCATGGCGGTTTACATTATGGTATTGCACCCAAAGTTTATATGCGTAACGTGCGCCCATATCATTGTGTACGCTTTCATACGTCCATGCTTGCCCTTTGTCGTAGGCTTTACCGCTTCCACGTTTTACATGTTCGTGTGGCTTCCACTTGTCCTTGCCTTTGGCTAATATTTCATAGTCAATTTGTGCAAAGTCAAATGTGCTATTATAGCACCACCCAAACTTGTAACCGCATCTTGCTTGATAATCAAGCCATGTGTTAAAGTCGTTTGTCATAAAAAAGCCGTTAACTTCGTCATAACATTGCCACGCCCACGTAACGTTGCTTAAACGTTTGCGTTTAGCATCATTATTTAAGTTTTTAACTTTCTTAAACAATTGTTTATTGTTTAATACTTTGCCGTCAAAGTATGTTTGTGTTTCGGTATCAATTGCAAAAGTGCAAGCCCGTTGCGGTCTTGTATAGTCATGGCCTTGCGTTGTAATAACCCAAATGCCGTTACTTAATTTTACTTTTGCGTATTTGCTCATATTATTGCGTTTTGTCCTAATATGTCGCCGGCTTTATGTTGCTTCATAAAGTCGTTGCCGTCTATAACGTCGCATGGCGTTAATTGATAGTCGCACGCCCACCCTAATGTATACTTTAAATAATTAAACCAAAAATGGCGCGCTTGCTTGTATGAATATGCGACAACGTAAACATATTCGGTTGTCGCGTATTCGTCGGTTTTATACCAAAATAAATATGCATGTAAATTATTGTTTGGCATCTATTAAGCCCCCTTGTTTGCTTTCTTTAATAATTCGTTTACAAACGCGTTTTGGCGGTTGTAAAACTCAATTGTAAACATGTGTTTGTTTCTTCTTGTTTTACGGGTTGGTTGCACAACAAGGCTTGTTACAACTTCATACATGTGTTTGGCGTTAAGCCACTTAATAAAAATGTCGCCCGCTTCTTTCTTGTCGTAAGCCACTATGGCGCAACTGCGCGGGTTGTCTTCATTGTTAAGGTAATAAGTAACAATAAAGGCTTTTAAAGTTTTCTTTGGCATGTTTGGCCGTCCTTTCCTACTCACTATTACACGCGGGCTTGTAACCGCCGTTGGCTAGTTTAAGAAAGGGCATTTAAGCCCTTTTAATAAAGTGTTCGTTGCCTTTGTCGTCAATGTAACTTATGGCTTGCCACTCGTCCGTAATAGCCCATGCAACTACGTGGCCTTTCGCATCATACATTGTAACTTTGTGTTTCGCTTCAAAGTAACGTAATGTGGCGCAATTAATTGTGCGGGTTAAAGGTGGGTTGCAACGTGCAGTGGTTAATAATACTTTCATGGTTGGCCGTCCTTTCATTAAAATGTAAAACCAACGTTCACAATGGTTGTTGCTTTGATAAAACGGCCGGCGTTAATGTCGTCA
>JAEIGA010015737.1_pt1 | contig 11514 bp, 9 predicted proteins | sample 9270691 | NCBI WGS metagenome assembly JAEIGA01 (sample SAMN17057246, study PRJNA624740) | gut metagenome | biome: biome; isolation source: fecal sample | host: Bos grunniens | place: China: Xizang | collected 2019
GGCGAAGACCCTAAAGGTATTCCAAACAACCTTTGCCCATACATAACGCAAGTAGCCGTTGGAAAGAGAGAATATCTTGGTGTTTTTGGCAACGATTACGACACGCCTGATGGAACGGGTGTAAGGGATTATATTCACGTTGTAGACCTTGCCAAAGGTCACGTTCTTGCCGTTGATAAATTAAAGTCTAATCCAGGACTTTTAATTGTAAATCTTGGTACGGGAACGGGATATTCTGTTTTAGATATGGTTAAAGCTTTTGAAAAGTGCTTAAATAGACCAATTCCATATAAGATTATGCCAAGACGCCCAGGAGATATAGACGAGTGTTATGCAGACCCAACCTATGCTAAAGAAGTTTTGGGCTTTAAGGCGGAGAAAACTATAGACGATATGGCAAAAGATGCACTAAACTGGCAATTTAAGAATCCAGACGGGTACGCAGAATAAAGACCAATTTTCAAAATATTTCATATTAAAATTTATAGTCTTAAAAATGCATTTTTTTGAGTTTTTGCAAAAAAGTGCATTTTTTTATTTTGAAAATATTGCAATTTTATTAAAATAGAGTTAAAATAAATGTGTTAAAACAATAATTTTTAGCAAAAATGGAGAAAATATGAATTTTGGTTATGTAAAAGTTGGCGCTTATTCGCCAGAAATAAAAGTTGCAGACGTAGATTTTAATACAAATAGTATATTAAATGCAATCGAAGAAAGCATTAAAAGTGGGGTTAAACTTTTAGTTTTTCCAAGTCTATGCATTTCCGGAAGTACTTGCGGAGATTTGTTTTTTCAAGATAAACTTATTTTAGATTGCAAAAATGCTCTTAAAAAAATAGCCGAGCAAACGGTAGGCAAAAATATAATAGTGTGCGTTGGGCTTCCACTTATGCATAGTGGAAGGCTTTATAATGCGGTGGCAACCATTTTTGATGGAAAGGTTTTAGGACTAACTGCCAAAAAATATTTTGGCAATATAGAAAGTGGGGATTATAGATATTTTTCTTCTTTGGAAAAAGATGAGGACGTGCAATTATTTTCATATAGCGTACCTTTTTCTAGCAAAATAGTTTATAAAAACTCTTTATTAGAAAACTTTGCGTTTGAATGTTGTATTGACAAAGACGTATATTTAGAAAGCCCATCATCTTTAACTAGAATTATAGTAAACCCTTATAGTGATTACGAGGGCGTTTCAAGGGCGGAAAGTAGAAGAAATATTTTATCTAGCGTATCAACTATAAATTCTGCTTGCATAGTAAGTGCGGGCGCAGGCTTAGGGGAATCTACTACAGACCAAGTATATTCCGGACACAATCTTATTATAGAAAACGGAAATATTAAAAATCAAAGTCAACTTTTTACAAGCGGATTAATTACCTTTGATATAGATACAAGCCTTTTGGCTTTCAAAAGCGCTAAAAAAGAAAAAGGTGAAACAAAAGACGCTAAAAAGGTTGTTTATTTTTCCCTAGAAGAAGACAATTCTAATTTTAATAGGGTATACGATAAATCTCCGTTTATTCCTAAAGAGCAAAAAGTTTTAATAGAAAGAATAGATTTAATAAGAAATTTGCAAAAAAATGCTCTTGCAAAAAGAATTAATCATACTTTTGCTAAAAAAATAGTGTTAGGTCTTTCCGGCGGACTAGATTCTACGCTTGCTATACTGGTTTGTGTTGACACGATTAAGCATCTAAATAGGCCGTTAAAAGATATTATAGCCGTTACTATGCCTTGTTTTGGTACTTCTTCTAGAACTTATCAAAACACTATAAAGTTAGCCAAGGCGCTTGGTGTAACGCTTAAAAAAATTGATATTTCAAAATCTGTTATAAGACACTTAAAAGACATAAAACACAAAGATGGGGTGTATGATGCTACCTACGAAAATGCTCAGGCAAGGGAAAGAACACAGGTTCTAATGGACTATGCAAACAAGGAGGGCGGAATCGTCGTTGGAACGGGGGATTTGTCTGAACTTGCACTTGGCTGGGCAACCTATAACGGCGACCATATGAGTAGTTATGGCGTAAACGGTAGTATAACAAAAACTATGATAAGAAAAATCGTAGAAGTTTGGGCAAACGAAATTAAGGGAAAAACAAAAGCCGTTTTACTTGATATTTTAGACACGCCGATAAGTCCGGAACTTCTTCCACCAAACGGGGAAGATATTGCTCATAAAACTGAAGAACTTGTTGGACCTTATATATTGCACGATTTCTTTTTATATCATATAATAAGCAATGGATATCTTCCAGAAAAGATTTTCTATATCGCTTGCAAAGCTTTCGAGGGAGAGTTTTCTAAGGAAACTATACTAAAATGGCTTAAGACTTTTATAAGAAGATTTTTTAGTCAGCAATTCAAAAGGTCTTGTCTTCCAGACGGCGTTAGGGTTGGCTCGGTTGCTATTTCGCCAAGAGGAGGACTATGTATGCCGTCAGATGCGTCTAGCAAAATTTGGATTGATAGTTTAGATAAAATAAAATTGTAAAATTTTAAGGAGAGTTATGTTAATTGTTTTATTTACTGCGCTTGGTGTTGGCGGTGCAACCCTGATTGGCGCTTTAATTGGATTTATATTTAAAAATATTTCCCCTAAAATAACCGATATGCTTTTGGGGTTTGCAGGTGGAATAATGCTTTCGGCGGCCATTGTTGGACTTATTTTGCCTTCATTAGAAACGGGAGAAGGCTATGCAATTATTATAACTATTTTAGGTATAATTCTTGGGGCTATACTTCTTAATATAATAGACAAGGTTGTTCCTCACCTACATAAACCTATTGGCGAGGAAATAGAAAAACACCCAAAAGGTAAAAAAACCTTAAATAAAACAATGCTTTTTGTTCTTGCTATTGCAATACATAATTTCCCAGAAGGCATGGCTGCAGGCGTGGGTTTTTCCGCAGGGGACAATATTGGCGCAATTACTATTGCAGTTGGTATTGCGCTTCAAAACATTCCAGAAGGTATGATTATAATTGCACCGCTCCTTGCTATGGGAATGAGCAAGAAAAAAACCTTGCTTATTGCCTCTTTAACTGGTCTCGTGGAAGTTGTAGGCACTTTCGTTGGATATTTTGCAATACATATTTCCGCTTACGTTTTGCCTTTCTTACTTGCTTTTGCGGGCGGAACAATGCTTTACGTAATTAGTGATGAAATGATTCCAGAAATGCGAAGAAACGGAAACGAAACCCTCGCAACTTATAGTTTAATCATAGGCTTTTGCGTAATGCTTGCAATTGACTTTTTAATATAATCGCAGTTATATATAATTTTAGTTAATAAATATATCCTAAAACCACTTAGTTTTAGGATATTTTATTTTTTTAAAAAAAATTTTTCAAAATATTTAAAAAAATAGTTGACAAACTTTTTATTTATGATATAATAATGATAATCATTATCGATTTATTAAAAATCGTTAGGGAAAAGGTGAAGAAATGAACTATTCAAAACAAAGGCAGTTAGTACTTAAGATAGTTAAAGAGAATTCTGTTCATCCAACAACAGACTTTGTTTTTGAAATGGCAAGAAAGATAGAGCCATCTATTAGTCTGGCAACGGTTTACAGGAATCTTAAACTTTTATCTAGTATGGGGCTTATTGACACGTTAGAGACTGAAGACAAAAGGCTTCATTATGATGGAAATACAAATTCCCACGGGCATTTTATATGTAAAAAGTGTAATAACATTTTTGACTTAAAAGGGGAAAATCTTATTCCGCAATCTTTAGAGGAAAAAGGTTATTTAGTAAGAGATAGTAAATGTGTATATTATGGGCTATGTCCTAAATGTAAATAAAAAAATCAGGAGATAAAATTATGAAAAAATTTGTATGTAGTATTTGCGGTTTTGTTCACGAAGGAGAAACGGTTATAGAAAGGTGTCCACAATGCAAGGCGCCTGCAGAAAAATTCTTAGAGCAAACAGAAGGTAAAAGTTGGGCGGCAGAGCACGTTGTTGGCGTTGCGAAAGGTGTTGATGCGGAAATTATTGAAGGGTTAAGAATGAACTTTAATGGTGAATGTACAGAAGTTGGTATGTATCTTGCTATGGCTAGAGTTGCGCATAGAGAAGGTTATCCAGAAATTGGTATGTATTATGAAAAGGCTGCTTATGAAGAAGCAGAACACGCTGCAAAGTTTGCAGAACTTTTGGGCGAAGTAATTACGGATTCTACAAAAAAGAACCTAGAACTTAGAGTAGAGGCAGAAAACGGTGCAACGGCTGGCAAGGTTGAAATTGCTAAAAGGGCAAAAGAACTTGGTCTAGACGCTATTCACGATACCGTTCACGAAATGGCTAGAGACGAAGCACGTCACGGCAAGGCATTTGAAGGACTTCTTAATAGATATTTCAAAAAATAAAATATACTTATACTTAAAATAATAAAATTAGATAAAGTACTATCAAGATATTGGTAGTACTTTTATTTTTTAAGAATTATTTTTTTTGTTTAGGCATAGTTTATATAAAAAAGGGTTGGTGGTGAAAATTATATTCGACAAAAAAGGATTAAAAGGTGCAAAAAGCAACAATAAAATTAAAAAAGAAAAAAGTATAATGATTTTTGTACTTACAAGAAAAAGGCTCTTAACAGGGCTTGTTGCTTTTGTTGTTTTAGTTAGTATTTTGCTTGCAATTTTATGTCGTGGCGGGATTATTGGGGTAAATGCTTATAATAGGCTTGTTCCAATTTATTCCGTGCAAACAAGCGAAAAAAAACTATCTATTTCATTCGATTGCGCTTGGGGAGTGGATTATACCGATAAACTTTTATCTATTATGGAAAAACAAGGCGTTAAATGCACCTTTTTTATGGTAGAGTTTTGGGCGGAAAAACACCCCGATTATGTTAAAAAAATATCTGATATGGGGCACGAAATAGGCACGCATTCTGCAACGCACCCTTATATGAGTAAACTTTCTAAGACAGAGATAAAAAAGGAACTTTCAACCTCTATTAAAGCAATTGAAAATATTACAAACAAAAAAGTTGAACTTTTTCGTCCGCCTTACGGAGACTATAACAATCTTCTACTGCAAACGGCTGAAGAGTTAGGATTATATACTATTCAATGGTCGGTGGATAGTCTAGACTGGAAAGATTTAGATAAAACCCAAATTTCTTCAAGAGTAATTAAAAGGGTAACTAACGGGTCTATAGTATTATTCCATAATCAAGGTTTGCATACCCATGATGCGCTAGAAGATATAATAATAAGTTTGAAAGAAAAGGGGTTTTCTTTCCTGCCTATTGGCGAACTTATTTATAAAGAAAATTACAAAATATTGCCAGATGGCAAACAAACACTAATTAACTAGAAATTCTTTGGAGGAAAATTATGAATAATGAGCAAGAGAGAAATAACAAGGTTTTTATAAGCGGGGAAATTGTGTCGGAGGCGGAGTTTTCGCACGAAGTTTACGGAGAGGGCTTTTATGAAATGAGTGTTCTTGTAAAAAGGTTGTCGGGGCAAGGTGATATTTTGCCCGTAACTATTTCTGAAAGACTTATTGAAAATAAAAACCTAAAAGTAGGTGATAACCTTAGCGGAATTGGTCAGTTTAGAAGTTACAACAAACTAGTAGACGGAAAAAGTAAACTTATGCTAACCGTATTTATTAGGGAACTTTTAGAGTATTGCGACTTTGCTACGCCAAATGCAATAGTGCTTACAGGCTATATTTGTAAACAACCAATTTACAGAACAACGCCTTTCAATAGAGAGATTGCCGATATTTTGGTGGCGGTAAATAGAAGTTATAATAAGTCAGACTATATTCCTTGTATAGCGTGGGGTAGGAATGCAAGGTTTGCTAAAAATTTAGCGGTAGGCGAGAAAATTGCAATTTGCGGAAGAATACAATCTAGAGATTATCAAAAAAGAATTTCTGATGATGAAATAAAGATTAAAACCGCTTATGAAGTTTCTATTTCTAAACTTTGTGCCTATGAAAACGCAATAAACTTTGATTTAGAACAAGAGTTTAATCTAGAAACTTATAAAAAAGAACGTTTGGATTACGATATGTATAAAGCGGAAATATAGATAAACTTATAATACTAAAAAGGGTGTATTCAATATTGCATTGAATACACCCTTTTTTAAGTTTTAGATTGCTTAGCCTAAATTTTTCTTTTTGAAAATTAGGTAGAGTGAAGTGGCAAACATAGAAAGGCTAACTACAAAAATAATAATAGCATTTCTAAGTGCCGTTGAAGGTTCTTCTATAACGGCGCTACTATCAACGTAGCCGACAATATAATCGTTGTCTACCTTTAAGGCGATTTTTGTTATTCCATTTAGGTCTTGCAGTAACATAATTTCCGTGCCTTCTGCAAGTTCTTCAAGTAAGGAAAGTTTTTCTTGGTCGGCATAAAGGTTTGTTTTATGTACTTTTTTAACGGAAAAAGATTGCAAGTAAATATCTTCTCTTAGCACGTCAACCGTAAAATCAACCGGAACGTATGCGTATTTGTCGTCTATAATGTTTGCGTAGTAGAAATCTTTGCCTAAAAAGTTTACTAATTTTTCCGCTTTAACGTGGTCGCCTTTGTTTAGCCTAGACAAACTTTGCGAATTTATCACGTATTCGTCATCTCTTGTTATTTGTGGCATAAAATATGGGCTTACACTTGTTGTAACGAATACGTTTTTATCATCTATATCAGTTATTTTCTGAGTTGTTATTTCTTCTAGACTGCTTGATTTTATAATTACAAGTTGCTTTCCGCCTAGCACGAAGTAGTTTGTGCTTGCCATATTAGAACCACCAGTATAATCAATGCTTGCTATTAAAAAGTATTCGCTATCTTGTTCTATTTTGCCTTCGTACTTAAAATATGTATCACCCTCAAGAACCTTAAATGAATTTATAGTTCCTTTTGGCTTAAATATTTTTAAAGAAGAGATATCGGCATTGTCACCGGTTTTTGTAAAATTATCTGGAACGGCTATATCGTCTATAGATGCATTTTGCATTGTGGTTGAAGAATATATTCTTTCTTCATTGTTTTCTATAAAGTAAACGTTTTTATTGCTATACGATAGAGAGAAAGAGGTAAAACTTCCACTAAAATTACTTATGGAAATTTCTTCTTTATCTTGCTGGTAAGAAACAAAAATTCCACCAGTTTTTAGCATATAAATTTTGCCGTTCAAATCGATAGCCATTTTCTTAACGTCTAAAATATCGTCTTGGACGCTAGATTTGTTTTGCCCGTTTTTATCAAACTTATATAAAAGGTTTTCTTTTGTGTTGGTAACGTAAACGTTTTGGTCTACGTCTACGCAAAGCACAGGATATGGCGAACCATCATAAAAATTATCTTCACTAAAAGATAGGTATTTATTGCCGTTTTCATCTAGTTTGTTAATTGTCATTGTTCCCAAGGTGTATAGCGTTATACTGCATGAATAATAATATCCGTCTTGATAACAAACGTCCATTAAATGTCCACCATCAATAGTTCCGCTACTTACAACAAGGTTGTCTTTAATGTCAATAATTTTATATTTTCCACTGCTACTATTGGAAATTAATACGGTATCTTTTCCTAATGAAAACATATCGACTATTAAATCGGAATGATTTTTTAATAAAATATTATAAAAAGTTCCGTTTCTGTTTATCGTTATTTTGTTTGTATCTAAAACGGCATAAGTGTTTTCGTAGTTTTCTATATCTTTTGCAGATTTAGAAATTCTATTAAATGCAGTTTTATTTTTAGCAATAGCAAAACCAGTAAATTCTAATTCGCTACCATTTACTGAAAACTCTTGCACGGCGTTTATGGAAGTAGGGGAGTCAGAAGCATCTGTAATTAAAAGATTGTCGCCCTTAAAACATATACCGGTTGGCGACACAACGTTTCCAAGTTCAAAGTCTAGGTTGTTTTGCGAAACGGTTAGTTTTGTGGCTATTCCGTTTTGAATACTATATTGATATATGCTATCGCTTGTAATAAAATAAGCAAACGCATTATTTGCAATGATTTTAGTAGGAATAGTTCCGCTTATTATAACCTTATCTACAAGTCCGTCGCTAGATTTAATGCAAAGATTGCCATCAATATTAACGTAGAAAATTTCCCCAGCCTTATTGATTGCAACTGGGCTTTTTGCATACGTTGAAAAATCTTTAATTTTTTCTGCAGAGTCGCCGTTAATAGAATAAATTATTGCGGTTGTGTTGTCGTTTGTAATTAAAAGGTTTCCGTTATAATCGAAATTAGAACCAATATTTAACTCTTTTTGACTATCTCTTAATGCAGTTAAAGTATAATTTGTTCTATCAAACTTATAAATAGAGCCACTATTAGAAACAAGTAAATAATTTTGGTCAAAATATTTAATAAGCCCCAAATTGTCAGGGGATAATGCCGTTTCTAATTGAGAGTTATTTTTGCTAATTAAAAGTTTTTTGCCGTTATCGTTTATAGCAATTAATCCATCTTCATAATAAACGTCGTTAGGCGAGTCTAAACTAGAGTATTCTAGTTCGGTTTTTGGAAGAGAAGGGTAGGCAGACGTAGAAAAGTCTGCGCTAACCTTAACTGGAAAAGCGAGCAGAATTCCCCCTAAAAATAGGCAAATAATAGATAAAATTAAAAATAATTTTGTTTTGCAGATATATAATGTTTTCATAGACATAATTTTACCACATAAAAAACAAATAGTCTATATCAAAAAGTAAATTGTTTAATTTTTTAGAGAAAATTTTAAAAGTTTTGTCATATATGACACACAATTGTCAAGGAAAGGGTATATAATCCAGTCGAAAAGCAAACAAATGTTCGTTTTTATAATGCAAGGGTTAATAATTTAGGCGGAACTAGGTTTGGCGAAATGTAATTTTGTACAAATTAAATTATTTTTGTACAAAAATAGACATATATCGTTGACTTCATTAAATTTTTAACTTTATAATGCTTGTAAAACATTTATTTTAGCGGATTGGAGGGTTGTTTATGAACATTTTTTATGCAAAAACTATTCTTTACTCTTACGGGGTATTAGAAGATATTATGGAACAAATTGATGAACTTGTAGAAAAAAAGGCTTTATCTTCAATGACTGACGTTAGTGACGCTTATAGCCAATGTCAAAAAATATTAGATTACACCGCACAAAAAGACGTTTTAATTAATATAAAAATTAAGGTTGATAAAATATTTTCTAAATTCTCGCCCGAAGAGTTAATTTATTTGGATTATAAATATTTCAAGAAAAATCCTAAAAGTTTATATACAGGTTATGATTTTACTTGTAGAACATATTTTAGAAAGCAAATTAAACTTGCCTCTATTTTTGCTTCAAAACTGGAAAAGGTTGGCATAACAGACGAGTATTTTGAAAAAAATTGCCTTTGTGTAGATTTTTTTAAGGAACTATTAAAAAGGGTTAAAGAAAAGGAAAAACTTTCTAGAAAAAACAAGCCGGTTGCAGAAAAACTTGCTTTAAAACTTCAACAAGATAGGCTTTCTCTTTATGCTTAATCAAAATCGTTTTCGTCGTAGTACTCGTAAGAGACGGGCTTTGTTTTTTTGGATTTCAAGGAAATGCAAAGCCCGATTATTCCGGCGATTATTAGACAGGAAATAATGCTTAACTTAAATGCTAAATAATTGTTCGTAGTTGGTGCTGTTATAAATTCCTCATTCTCTTCTGGAATTATAAACGTTAGTTCGTTTGGGTGGTCTGGAATTATAAAACTTTCTATAAAGGACTCTTTTACGTATCCAACTTCCCCTGAATAACTTACAAAATATACCTTTTCCGTATCCGTTTGATAACTTCCTAAATATGTTAGGCTTCTATTTGGAAACAAATATCTTATTGGATTAAGCATTGTTTTATCACTATATAGCGTTGTTGTTTTTATTGTGTTAATTTGCACGTTTGGATAGGGGGAAACGACTTCTTGGCTATCAAAAAATAATTCTTCATAAATGGTGTAACCATCTATTTTTATATTATTAGTTTGTATCTCTATATGCGCAAATTCGTCAACCACGTCTAATACCTTAACGTAATACGTGTAGGGTAAATAAAATATTATTTCCCCGTCTATGCTATCGTAGAATGGGGTTGTTTGATTAATAATTCTATAATATTTTATATTTTCTGCCTTTGACTCGCTAATACTTAAAAAACTTAAATTTATCATTATTATTAAAGGTAAAATTAAAAAGATAATAAACTTTTTCATAATAATCTCCATATTGTAAGTGGTATTATATTGGGATTTTATTAGAGTAAAATTATAAAAAATATCGTATAAAAGGATAAATTGTCTAAAATGCAAGACGTAGTAATTAAAATACTTCAAATAGAAAAAGAACTAGAAAAAAGAAAATCTAATAACTTTTTGCAAAATTACAACACGGGTGATATTGTTCATAAAAAACAATTAGAATTTCATAAATGCAATAAAAAGAACAGGTGGGTTTTTGGCGGAAATAGAAGCGGTAAAACTGAGTGCGGTGCCGTTGAAAGTATATATTTGGCTAGGGGTATTCACCCTTATAGGCAGAACAAAAACAACGTTTTTGGGTGGGTGGTGTCTCTTTCGCAACAAGTGCAAAGAGACGTTGCTCAGGCAAAAATTCTTCATTATCTTAACCCGTCTTGGATTGAAGACGTTACTATGCTTTCAGGAAAAAAAGATAGCCTTAAATACGGGGTGATAGACCAAATAAGAATCAAAAACGTTTTTGGCGGTGTTTCGGTTATTGGATTTAAGTCTTGCGACCAAGGTAGAGAAAAATTTCAAGGTAGTTCGCTTGACTTCGTTTGGTTTGACGAAGAACCCCCAAAAGATATTTACGAAGAATGTTTAATGAGGGTTCTAGATAAAAGGGGGGATATTTTTGGAACAATGACCCCATTAAAAGGCTTGACCTTTATTTATGATGAAATATACTTAAATAGAAAAAATTCGCCAGAAATATGGTACGAGTTTATGGAATGGGGGGATAATCCTTTTCTAAATAAAGAGGAAGTGGAGTTGCTTACACGGTCTTTATCTGAAGACCAACTAGAATCTAGAAGATATGGTAGATTCAAAGAAAGCACGGGACTTGTTTATCCAGAATTTGATGAAAATTTTCACGTTATAGAGCCGTTTGACGTACCAAAAGAGTGGCAAGACACAATATCTATAGACCCAGGGCTTAATAATCCTTTGTCTGCGCATTGGTATGCAACGGACTTTGATGGAAACGTTTACGTTTTGGCAGAGCATTTTGAGGGTAAAAAAGATTTATCTTATCACGCAGACGCAATAAAAAGAATTAGCGAAAGACTTGCTTGGAAAAAAGATAGTTTTGGAAGAATTAGCGCGCTTATAGATTCTGCTGCAAATCAAAAAACACTTGCGTCAAGTAAAAGCGTGTCTCAGTTATTTTGCGAACTTGGTATAATGGTTAATCCAAACGTAAACAAAGATATGTTTACTGGAATTGCTAGGGTTAAATCTTATCTTAAA
>JAEIGA010015738.1_pt1 | contig 11513 bp, 12 predicted proteins | sample 9270691 | NCBI WGS metagenome assembly JAEIGA01 (sample SAMN17057246, study PRJNA624740) | gut metagenome | biome: biome; isolation source: fecal sample | host: Bos grunniens | place: China: Xizang | collected 2019
AAATTTCAATTTGCTTTATTTTTTCATGATAAATATATGTTTTATTTTATTGTTAATCTTATTTTATATTTACTTCTGGTTTTCTTATATCTTCTGAAGTGGTTTCATCAAAAGTTATGTTATACAAATATTTTTGTTCTATATTTCCAATTTTTATATTTGCTTGTATAGGCAATAAATTGTTGTAAGCAAAAAATATTGTTTTTTCAATATTATTTTCATATGTATGTATTACATAACATTTAATATTTTCATATTTTTCTATTTTAATAAATGTATTTAAATTTCCGGCCAATAATATTTTCCCAAATAAATCTTTAGAATATCCCGGAACAAAACTTCCAACATATTCATTTGATATAAGCATAGGTGAATTAAAATCTAAATTTTGGATTTCGTTTGATTTATTATCTATTAGATACGCCTCTTTTCCATCTGTCCATGTTGATTTTCCATCAGATGTAATCATCTTTCCTACACCATCTTTATAATAGACATCCATACAAACCAAGAATTGAACGAATGCTGCAAACCTAACGTCAAATCGTCTGGAGGAAGAATATGTCCGATATATGCTGTTGCATACGCTCCCATAAAGCCCATGGCATTGGCAAATATCACAAGTATCGGCATGAGTGTCAGCAAACCGAGTATCTTCGGCAATATAAGATATGACGCTGAATTGATGCCCATTATATCAAGAGCGTCAATCTGCTGGGTGACACGCATTGTGCCTAATTCTGACGCAATGTTGGAACCCACCTTGCCTGCAAGAATAAGACACATGATGGAACTGGAGAACTCGAGAAGCATAATCTCACGAGTGGTGTAGCCTGACACCCAGCGAGGCATCCACGGCGACTGAATATTAAGCTTCATCTGTATGCATATAACCGCTCCGATAAAGAACGATATCAGCAATACGATTGGTATTGAATCAACACCTAATGACGACATTTCCTTGACATACTGCTTCCAGTACATCCTGAAACGTTCCGGACGTGAGAAGGTGCGGCCCATCAATATGCAGTAGCGGCCAAATTCCGCCAGCTTGTTGAATATTATCATCTTTGCTTGTGTGTTATGTCTCTATTTGAGTTAACGTTAGCGTTCGCAGCATCGTTCACTCCAAGACAATTGATATACTTACAAAGTGCAAAATTACAAATTATTTACGACTTCTTGATACAGAATTATAAATAATATAGTTAAATAAGGTTTAAGATTGGAAGCGTAAAGCGATTATTCGACTGTTTTTTAGTAACTTTGCATCCTAATTGTGTGCGTGTATCATGTGGTACGCGCCATCTCGTTATGAAATAATATATAAAATATAAAACATAAAAAACAAGAAGCAATGAATATTTCATTTGACAATTCAGCAAAGGTCAGCGGAAAACTGACTATTGTTGTAGAAGAAGCTGACTACCAGAAGGATTACGAGAAAGCTCTGAAGGACTATCGCAAAAAGGCTAATGTACCAGGTTTCCGTCCAGGCATGGCTCCTATGGCTATGATTAAGCGTCAGATTGGTCCATCGGTTCTCGTTGACACTCTCAACAAGCTTGTTGGAGAGAAGATGTTCGGATATATCCGTGAAGAGAAGATCGCTATGCTTGGCGAACCAATGCCAGCTGTTGACCAGGAGCCTATCGACCTCGAGAAGGCTGCTCCATACACTTTCGCATTCGATATAGCACTCGAACCTGAACTCAACGTTGCTATCGGTGCTGAAGACACACTGCCATACTATAACATCTCTGTTGATGATAAGCTTATCGACAATCAGGTACAGATGTATGCAGGACGTTCTGGCTCATATGCTAAGGTTGAAGAGTATCAGGACAACGACATGCTTAAGGGCGACCTCCGTCAGCTTGACGCTGAGGGCAACACTCTCGAAGGTGGCATAGCTCTCTCTGAGGCTATCGTTATGCCTAAGTACATCAAGAACGAAGACGAGCAGAAGAAGTTCGCTGACATCAAGCTTGGTGACATCATCACATTCAACCCTCGCAACGCATATGCAAGCGACGCAGAACTCGCTTCATTCCTGAAGGTTGACAAGGAGCAGGTGTTCATGTACACAGGCGACTTCAGCTATCAGGTGACAGAAATCAGCCGCTACGAGCCACACGCTATTAACGAGGAACTCTTCGAGCAGGTTTACCCAGGCGCTGAGATTAAGGACGAGGCTGCTTTCCGCGCACGCATCGCTGAAGACCTGCAGGGACAGCTCGCACAGAACTCTGACTTCCGTTTCCTCGCTGACGTTCGCAAGCTCGCTGAGGAGAAGGCTGGCGAAGTGAAGTATGCTGACGACATCATGAAGAAAATCATGCTTGCTAACAACCAGGACAAGGGTGAGGCATACGTTAACGAGCACTATGAGGCAAGCATCAAGGAACTGACTTGGACTCTCCTTAAGAACAAACTCGCTGTTGCTTACGAAGTGAAGGTTGAGGAAGAAGACGTTAAGGCTGCTGCTAAGGAAATGGCTAAGATGCAGTTCGCACAGTACGGCATGACTAACGTTCCTGAGGAATATCTTGACAACTACGTTGAGGAGACTCTGAAGAAGCGTGAGAATGTTGACAACCTCGTTGAGCGCGCTGTTGATGTGAAGCTCGGTGCTGCTATCAAGGCTGCAGTAAAACTCGAAGAGAAGAACATCACTATCGACGAGTTTAACAAGCTTATGGAGGCATAAGAAATAACATTTCCATATAAACATATAAAGGGGTTGTGTCAAAAGTAACTGACACAACCCCTTTTATTATGTTATTATCATCCTTCTTCTCACAAAGACTGGCATCCATACAAGGTTAAAACTAATAAGACACAATACGACAGATAATTTGTCTGGCTGTATGTCTCTTCTTGAAAAACACAACAGGTCGTCATATGGTCATAACACACGCAGATGTCACAACATTCTAAAAAAAACAAGTCTGCACACATCTGCACGACATCTGCAAAGGAACGAACTTGTTATATTTCAGATTGTTATGTCTCTTGTGCAGATGTGCAGATTATCCTAAAAAAAACAAGATTAAGGGTTAACGGCTTAAATATTCTCTTCTGTTTTCTTGCCTCTGTCATCATCGTTGCCCTGTTACCTAAAGGCTGACTTATACAAAAAAATCCGCAATGCCTTTTCGGCACTGCGGACGAATCATATTGTATTTCTCTATAGAATTTCCTATTCTATATCTTGTTATTCTGCAACTTCCTCGACTTGTTGCTCCTCCGGTATCTGGAACTGATTCTTACGAAGTACGAACTTATCGGTCAGGTAACTCTTACGTACTACAGGATCTGCAGCAAGTTCTTCTGGAGTACCCTGGAAGAGTATACGGCCCTCGAAAAGCAAATAGTCACGGTCTGTAATGGCAAGTGTCTCTTGAACATTGTGGTCAGTAATAAGAATTCCGATGTTGCGATACTTCAAATGCCACACCACTTCCTGTATTTCATTGACAGCAATCGGGTCGACACCGGCGAATGGTTCATCAAGCAAGATAAACTTTGGTTCAATAGCAAGACATCTTGCTATCTCACAACGACGACGTTCACCACCTGACAGACGATCACCAAGATTCTTACGTACCTTCTGAAGAGAGAACTCACGTATGAGCTGCTCAAGTTTCTCCATCTGATATTCACGTGGCTTTCCTGTCATCTCAAGCACAGAAAGTATATTGTCTTCTACAGACATCTTACGGAAGACACTGGCTTCCTGAGGTAGATATCCTATACCGCGACGTGCTCGTTCATAAACAGGAAGCTTGGTTATCTCCTGGTCGCCAAGATATATATGGCCTTCATTAGGAACGATAAGACCTGTTGTCATATAGAACGACGTGGTCTTGCCTGCTCCATTTGGACCAAGTAGCCCGACAATCTCTCCCTGCTTGACATCGAATGCGACATCATTTACTACAGTACGTTTGCCGTAACGTTTAACAAGGCCTTCTGCACGTAGTACGAGAGTATCTTTTTCTTGTTCAGATATATTGTTCATTTATTTTGTTTGTCTTGATAAGACATTATGCATGGTAGAGCAATGTCTGATTACTGACACCAGAGCTGCTCTGCCTTACTGCTATTTCATATACCAAGTGTTATTGTGCATAACAAGCGGCACGCATACTACTTCTTCCACAGAATCTGCATACTGTATCGTCAGGAATGCTTCTGCTGTATGATGGGCAGTGTCAGCCTTGCAACGCGACAAAGTAATATCAGAAATTCCCTTATGTGATTTCTTTTGCTCACTGAGGAACATTGCTGCATTATCTTCCATCTGCTGACGATAATCCTGAGGAATAGAATCTGCGCCATACATGCCTCCTACGAATTCTGCATATCGCTCCTGTTGCAGCAGCTTATAATATTCGACTGCTGTCTGACCAGCACGTTTCTCTATATCCTCAAGGCTTTCCGCACATGCTACAAATGTGAGTGCAAAGATAAATATTAGAATTTTACGCATGTAGTCTGAGTGTATTTCCGACTGCGTCATAGAACGATAACAGTTCCACAAACGCACCAAAATAAATCATGTAACAACAGATTAAAATCTGCGATTCTCTATAGGATTATTTCTGACGGATAAAGATATTTATCGGTGAACCTGTCATCTCCCAATGCTCACGTATCTTGTTCTCAAGGAAACGCTTATATGGTTCTCTGATATACTGCGGCAAGTTGGCATAGAACACAAATGATGGTATCTGTGTGTCCGGAAGCTGTGCGCAATATTTTATCTTTATATATTTACCTTTTATTGATGGTGGAGGGAAAGCCTCAATCAGCGGCAACATCACCTCGTTCAGCTTTGTTGTTCCGACACGCGCCTTGCGGTTATTGTAAACCCACTGTGCAGTTTCAAGAATCTTGAAAATGCGCTGCTTGGTCAATGCTGATGCAAAGATTATAGGGAAGTCAACAAACGGAGCCATTCTTTCGCGAATAGCATTCTCAAATGTCTTAATTGAAATCTGTGACTTATCTTCAACCAAATCCCACTTGTTCACAACAACAACAAGTGATTTGTTATTACGCTGTATAAGTTGGAATATATTCATATCCTGCGCTTCGATGCCTCTTGTAGCATCAATCATCAGAATACAGACATCTGAATTTTCTATAGCACGAATTGAACGCATCACAGAGTAGAACTCAAGGTCTTCTGTCACCTTATTCTTACGACGTATACCCGCTGTATCTACAAGATAGAAATTAAAACCAAACTTGTCATACTTTGTGTATATTGAGTCACGGGTAGTGCCTGCAATTTCTGTCACAATATTTCTATCCTCACCAATAAAAGCATTGATAAGGGATGATTTGCCGGCATTCGGACGTCCTACAACTGCAAAACGTGGAAGTTCGTCTAAATCTTCCTTATCTGTATTTGGAAGTGTTTCTACAACAAGATCCAGCAGGTCACCCGTTCCTGAACCTGTTGCTGCAGATATTGTGTGAGGCTCGCCAAGTCCTAATGCATAGAAATCAGCGGCATAATAATTATCTTCGTTATTATCTGCCTTGTTCGCTACAAGTATTACAGGCAGTTTTATACGACGCAGAATCTGTGCAACATCCTCATCCCAGTCTGTCACACCATTCTTGATGTCAACAAGGAAAAGCACGAGATCGGCCTCCTCTGTCGCCACTATCACCTGACGACGGATTGCGTCTTCAAATATATCATCAGAATTAACTACCCATCCTCCTGTATCAACTACAGAAAACTCATGACCACACCACTCACATTTACCATACTGGCGGTCGCGTGTTGTGCCCGCCACGTCACTTACAATGGCATGACGTGTATTGGTCAGACGGTTGAAAAGGGTTGACTTACCCACATTTGGGCGTCCCACTATTGCTACCAAATTTCCCATATATAATATCCTTACAGTTGTTTTTACTTTATTTATTTCTTAGACGGGTTCTATAAAATTCCAGCTTTATAACATAATGATTAAATAACTCACCATTACTAATTGTCTGGGGGATTTTTAGAACACACCTTTAGGCTAGTTCTGAAAGCAACTACGTCCATCTACTATTATGAAGCCACGACTCTAAACGCGCAGTAGGTTACACAAGATTATATCCGAACGAGTCAAGCTCATGCTCGTTTGAGCGCCAATCTTTATCAACTTTCACGAATGTCTCAAGATAGATATGCTTATCAAAAAACTTCTCAAGTTGTTTTCTTGCTTCAATGTTTATCTTCTTAATCGCTACACCCTGATGACCGATGATGATGCCCTTCTGAGATTCACGCTCAACATATATTACAGCTTGAATGTTTATCTGCTTGTCTGTCTCCTTAAAAGACTCACATCTTACCTCTACAGCATATGGTATCTCTTTATCGTAATAAAGCAGAATCTTCTCACGTATTATCTCTGAAACAAAGAATCGCGCAGGCTTATCTGTCAGCTGATCTTTATCGAAGAATGGAGGCGAGTCTGGCAAAAGTGAATGTATTCGCGAAAGCAACATATCAACACCGAACTTGTTCTTTGCTGAGATAGGAAGTATTTCGGCATTGGGCAGCAGCTTGTGCCATGTTTCAACAATATCACCAAGCTGCTTTGTGGCATCACACTTATTGCCATCCTTATCCTTGCCAAGTTCGTCTATTTTATTTATCAGCAATAAAACCGGTATCGTCTGCTTTGCAACCTTCTCTAAAAAATCCTTGTTCTTCTCTGGATTCTCTATTACATCTGTCACATAAAGCAGTATATCTGCATCAGTTAGCGCAGACTCTGAAAATGCAAGCATTGACTCCTGCAACTTATAATTTGGCTTAAGAACTCCTGGAGTATCAGAGAATACTATCTGCATATCCGGAGTGTTGACAATGCCCATAATACGGTGTCGGGTAGTCTGAGCCTTAAATGTAGCAATAGAAATACGCTCACCAACCAACTGGTTCATGAGCGTACTCTTCCCAACGTTGGGGTTTCCAACGATATTTACGAATCCTGCTTTATGATTTGTCATAATTCGTCTATTCATATTTATAGGGGTGTGAATGTCTTACGCTGCCTTAGATATACGGCTACACTTCATTGCCGTTATATCCCCACTTCAGATAAAGCGCACCATGTACGAATCCAGCACCAAAGGCTGTAAGCACAACATTGTCACCTTTCTTCAGCTTTTTCTCGTAATCCCAAAGAGCGAGCGGAATAGAAGCCGAACTTGTATTTCCGTAATGCTCGATATTGACCATCACTTTATCCATTGGGATGTCAAGACGCTTTGTTACAGCTTCTATAATACGCAAATTTGCTTCATGCGGAATAACCCAGTCAACATCATCCTTACAAAGATTGCTTGACTTGAGAATCTCCTCTACATCATCGCTCATATTTGTCACCGCATAGCGGAATACTGTTCTACCTTCCTGATAGAGATAGTGCATACGATGATCAACCGTATAGCGTGATGCTGGACATACTGAACCGCCAGCCTTCATATGTAGATATGGCAAACCAATACCGTTTGTTCTCAAATAAGAACGCTGGAATCCGATTCCTTCTTCTGTTGTTGCTTCCATCAGCACTGCTGCTGCGCCATCACCGAACAGAACGCATGTCTGTCTGTCCTTATAGTCTGTAATAGACGACATCTTCTCAGCAGAAACAACAACAACCTTCTTGTATCTGCCACACTCAATAAATGCAGCAGCCATATCAACAGCATAAAGGAATCCGCAGCACGCACATGATGCATCAAAACCATGTGCATTTTCAAGTCCGAGCTTACCAATTATTATTGAAGCATTAGAAGGGAATCTATAGTCTCCTGTCGTTGTAGAACAGATGACGCAGTCAATTGTCTGAGGGTCTACACCAGTCTTCTGAATCAGCTGCTTCACCGCCTTACGTCCAAGATAACTTGAACCAAGCCCTTCTTCCTTTAAGATACGTCTTTCCTTTATGCCGACGCGTGTTGTAATCCATTCATCGCTAGTGTCAACCACTCGTGCCAACTCCTCGTTAGTCAGGATATACTCAGGAACATATCCTCCGACTCCTGTGATTACAGCATTGATTTTTTCCATTGAAGTAAATTAAAACGTTCAAAAAAACAAGAATGCAGGACACCCTATGATAACATCAAGGCTACCTGTATTCTTGTTTTCCTAAAAAATAGTTTTATTAATCAGCGAGTTCCTTAACAATAGCGATCTTACCACGGTACATGCCACATGTTGGGCAAACTGTGTGATAAACATAGTATGCGCCGCAGTTAGGGCATACTGCGAGTGTAGGAGCTACTGCCTTGTCGTGTGTACGACGCTTGAGTGTACGAGTCTTAGACTGTCTTCTTTTAGGATGTGCCATTTTATTTTTAGTGTTTTAATTTGTTAGTTTTTTATTTTTTCCTTAAGTTGTGCCAATGCGCTCCATCTCGGATCGATTTCTTCGCTATCTGCCGTATCGTCACTTCGGGTGACGCTATGCTCTTTGAGCATGTTTATCATCGCAGGGTTGCATTTTCCAGGTGCATGCACATGCTTGACGGGCAGAGCGAGAACAATTGACTCATACACACACCATGCTATGTCGACAACAGAGTCTTCATTTGTTATGGTAATGTATTCGTCATCTTCTGTGTATTCATCGCCGAATTTAACAGTGATCATATGCTCGGTATCAACCTTCTGATCAAAGACATCGAGACATCTATCACATATCACAGAGACGCTTCCTACAGCCCGGAAACGAATCTCAGAGAAGTAGGGAGTCTTGCGTATAGACACATCTACGTGCACGTCACCCTGAGTAATTTCCGACCCTTCAATATTCGAAAAAAAATCACCGCCGAGACGTTGGGCCACAGCAGTATCTCCCTCTGGGAGGGCTTTTATATCTATACGAAGGTTATCTGTATTGCACATTTCGACTGCAAAATTACTAAATTCCTACCTAATAATAATAAAGATTATATGGTAGTTAATTATTTTTAACACATATCGTCATTCATCTTGCTTAACAACAAAGATACGATAGTGTTTCATCATTATATATAATAATGTATAAACGCAGGCCAACCGTGAGTTACTAAGCTAATCTATACGCCATAACGAGAGCCATATATAGCAAGCAGGCGCGCAAATCGCAATCATGCAACACACAGCAGTACATAATTAACTAATATTACTTCAGGTTGAATATAAGCAAGCTAAAATAATATTATATTCACACAGCACAGACTCAGGCAAACCTGAGCCTGTACCGCGTTATGTATTAGAATTCTGCGTTATTTGGAGTACGTGGGAAAGGTATAACGTCACGTATATTCTGCATACCTGTCACAAAGAGCAAGAGACGCTCAAATCCAAGTCCGAATCCTGCATGCGGACAAGAACCATACTTGCGCGTGTCAAGATACCACTCCATATCCTTCATTGGGATATTACGACGTTCTATCTCACCCATCAGCTTATCATAGCTCTCCTCGCGCACAGATCCGCCGATAATCTCGCCAATCTGAGGGAACAGCACGTCTGTACCTTGAACAGTCTCTTCCATCTCCTTACCCATACATACAGGCTTCTCAGCGTCAATCTTCATATAGAACGCTTTGATCTCCTTCGGATAATTTGTCATAATGACAGGTTTCTTGAAATACTCTTCCACAAGATATCTCTCGTGCTCAGAAGCCAAGTCATCACCCCAATTACAAGGGAACTCAAACTTTCTACCATTCTTTATTGCTTCCTGAAGTATCTCTATACCCTTAGTGTATGGCAAACGGATAAATTCTGCATTGACCACGCTCTGAAGACGTTCTATCAAGCCTTTGTCTATCATCTGGTTAAGGAATGCGAGGTCTTCCTGGCAGTTATCAAGAGCCCACTGCACACAGAACTTGATAAACTCCTCTTCAAGATCCATAAGTTCTTCGAGATCCATGAATGCCACTTCAGGCTCGATCATCCAGAACTCAGCAAGATGTCTTGGAGTATTTGAGTTTTCTGCGCGGAAAGTTGGTCCGAAAGTATAAATACCTCCGAGGGCTGTCGCACCAAGTTCACCTTCAAGCTGTCCAGAAACAGTGAGCGAAGTCTGTTTTCCGAAGAAATCATCGTTATAGATGATATTTCCGTTTTCATCCTTCTTCAAATCGTAAAGATTCTTCGTTGTAACCTGGAACATCTGTCCTGCACCCTCACAGTCAGACGCAGTAATGATAGGAGTATGGAAATAGAAGTAGCCTTTCTGATGGAAGAAAGTATGGATAGCCATAGCCATATTATGGCGTATGCGCATCACGGCACCAAAAGTATTAGTACGGAGACGCAGATGAGCATACTGTCGCATATACTCAAATGTCTGTCCCTTCTTCTGCATAGGATAATCGCTACCACAGAGTCCGTAAATCTCGATATTCTCACACAAGATTTCACTTGTCTGACCTTTTCCCTGACTTTCAACCAGGGTTCCCGTTGCACACAGGCAAGCACCAGTTGTTATCTGTTTAAGCAGTTCTGTATCAAACTTGTCAGCATCACAGACAAGTTGCACATTCTTGATTGTTGAACCATCGTTAAGAGCGATGAAGTCAACCGCCTTGCTTGAGCGGTGCGTACGCACCCATCCTTTAACGCATACCTGGCTGCCGAAGTCGGTACAGCGCAGCACGTCAACTATCTTTGTTCTTTTCATATTGAGCTATTGTATATTGTATCTATTATTCGAAAGCACCCATTCGGAGCATATCCACCTCTTTCTCTGTGAGGAATCTCCAGTCGCCACGACGCAGGCTTTTCTTTGTCAGCCCTGCGAACTGCACGCGATCAAGTTTTGTCACCTTATATCCGAGCGATTCGAATATACGGCGCACGATGCGGTTCTTGCCAGAGTGAATCTCGATACCAACCTGCTTCTTATCTGTAGGTGATGCATACTCGATTGCATCAGCACGTATCGTGCCGTCTTCCAGTTCTATGCCTTCTGCTATCTGGCGCATGTCGTGTGCTGTCACATTCTTGTCAAGATAAACATGATATACCTTTTTCTTGAGGAATCGTGGATGTGTCAGTTTTGATGCAAGCTCGCCATCATTTGTGAGGAGCAGAACACCTGTAGTATTGCGGTCAAGACGACCTACTGGATAGATACGCTCTGGACATGCATCCTTTACGAGGTCCATCACGATCTTACGCTGCTGCGGATCATCGCTTGTAGTAACATAATCCTTCGGTTTGTTGAGAAGGACATATACTTTTTTCTCGATAGAAACGGTCTGATCGTGGAATACCACCTTATCAGAACGCATTACCTTTGTTCCGAGCTCTGTTACAACCTCTCCATTAACCGTTACAAGACCTGCCTGTATAAAGTCGTCAGCCTCACGACGGCTACAAACTCCTGCATTAGCAAGATACTTGTTAAGACGGATTGGTGCATTAGGATCTATATTTGCCTCGCTATATTCAATTCGCTTCTTGTGACTATACTTCGCATTAGGAT
>JAEIGA010015739.1_pt1 | contig 11513 bp, 7 predicted proteins | sample 9270691 | NCBI WGS metagenome assembly JAEIGA01 (sample SAMN17057246, study PRJNA624740) | gut metagenome | biome: biome; isolation source: fecal sample | host: Bos grunniens | place: China: Xizang | collected 2019
GATTGCCCTTTGAGTGCATAAGTGTTGATGCCGATGAAAGTACATCACACAAAAACCCGGAAGCAGCCGTTAAAGAAATTGCTGCAAAAAAAGCGCGCGCCGCTTTAGCCTTGCGTAAAATTTCCGCAAACGAAATCATTATAGGAGCTGACACTGTTGTTGTGTATAACGACAAGTTATTAGGTAAGCCATTAGATGACAAAGATGCCGAAAATATGCTTCTTTCTTTAAGTGGGAAAAAACATTTTGTGTATACAGGAGTTTCTTTAATATATACTAACAAAGAAGGTGAAGTTTCCGAATTATCCTTTGCAGAAAAGACAGACGTTTATTTTGCTGAAATAAGCCTTTCCGATATAAAAAAATATATTGCCACCGGCAATCATAAAGACAAAGCCGGCAGCTACGCAATACAAGACGAATTTTCTGTTCACGTTAAAGGAATCAACGGTGATTACAATAACGTAGTAGGCTTTCCCGTTGCGAGAATCTATCAAGAATTGACAAAAATCCTTTAATCTAAGCCATTGGTTTTATTTAACATTTACTTTCCTCTTTTTCTCTTGCTATGATTTTTACGAGAAAAGGAGGAATTTTTATGAAAAAATCTATTTACTTTTTTATACTTACCATAATTTTCACTGCATTAATGGCGTGCAACCCTTTTCCGAATGTTACTGCTTCGGAAAAGGCACCCACATCTGCAGGGATGGTTCGAACTTCCGGAGGCGCACTCAATGTAAGAGCTGCGGCTTCTACAGAAAGCAACATTGTTTCTTCTCTAAAAAACGGGACATATATTTCCATTATTGAGCAAAGCGGCAACTTTTACAAAGTCCTTTTTGCTTCAGGTAAAGTAGGCTATTGCCACAAAAACTATATTGATTCAATTTTCGGAAGCTACGGGGCTTTTGTCAACACATCTTCCACATCTTTGAATGTACGTAGCGGTCCGTCTACTTCGTACGGAATCATCAACTCGCTGCAAAAAGGAGAGTCTGTCGTCGTTTTGTCGGCACATGGAAGCTTCTACAAAATCCTTTACCGAGGGACAAAAGTCGGCTATGCATCTTCTGCATATATCGGAGGAGCTGTGTATTTAAGCATTCCTGATTTTAAGCAATATGACAGCAGGTGGAAAAATGTTCGTTTAGGCAGCTCAAATAAAACCATATACCAATCCGGTTGTTTAACTACAGCTATTGCAATGGAACGCTCTTTTGCTTACGGTTACACTGTAACACCGGACACAGTCGCAAAGAATTCAAGCTATACTCCCGACGGTTCAATATATTGGCCTTCATCGTATGATTTCATAACGGGAAGTGACTATATAAGCAGAATATTTTCTCTTTTAAGGCAAGGAAAGACGGTTATTGTCGGTGCTACTAATCGTTACGGAGGTCAACATTGGGTTGTTGTTACGGGATATACCCCAAAAGGAAGTATTTCAGCAGATGATTTTACAATAAACGACCCGGGTTCTTCTGTGCGCAAATCACTGAGCGCTTTTTTCGATAGCTATCCGTATTTTTATAAAGCCGCCTATAGAAGATAGCCTTTTGTCTGTGTTGGCAAAAAAGAAACAATATGGTAAAATTGTGCGGAGTATTAACTCGAAATTTCAAAAAAGGATTATTCAAATGAGAAGTTATAAAACAGTTTTATTTATTTTTACAATTTGTTTTATTTTGATACTTGGCATCAGCGGTTGTTCTTTTGGTGGCGATAAAACGTCTCCCACGCAAACTCCTATGCAAACTCCTACGCATATTGCCACACAAATGCCAACACAAACTCCAACACCAACGTCAACACAAACCACGGCACCATCGCCAACACCAACCACGGCACCATCGCCAACACCAACACAAATACCAACACAAACACCAACGCAAGCTCCTACACAAACGGCTGAGCCTACACCTATTCCGACAGGAGCTATTCAGTTGTCTTCCGATTACGCAGAAGCAACAGGTGATAAATCAAAATTCACAAGCAGAGCGCCTATGAAGCAAGTAAATTTTACCGTTACTGACCCTCATAACACAAGAGGTCTGTCTACTGCAAGAGTAGGTCATTGGTTTGGTTCAAACACTTCACAACCCATAAAGTTTCAAAATCAATACGAAGCTAAGGGTTGGAATGCCTTAACAATTGATACAAAAACTACCGAAAAAGTCATATACTTAACTTTTGATTGCGGCTATGAGAATGGTCATACGGAGAAAATTCTTGAAACCTTAAAAAACAAGAACTGCCCTGCAGCGTTTTTCTGCACCTTAGAATATGTGGAATTCTACCCCGGTTTAACTGCAAAAATGATTGAAGCCGGTCATATCGTTGGTAATCACTCTTCAAATCATCCTGATTTTTCTAAGATTTCCAGAGAAAGAGTTGCGCGCGAAGTGCAAAAATTTGAAAATCATCTCAGAGTATACTTCGGATATTCCACACCTTATTTCCGATACCCCTCCGGCGCATATAACGAAAGCTCGATGGAGCTTTTAACATCTCTTGGCTACAGAACTATTTTCTGGTCTTATGCTTATGATGATTATACAGAGGGTAAATTCCCCGGCAAAGAAGCCGCCTTTAATTACGTTACCAAGCGCTTGCATCCCGGCGAAGTTCTTTTGCTTCATGCTGTCTCTCCCGGAAATGCAGACGCACTTGGAGATATAATCGATTACGCACGAGCTCAAGGCTATGAATTTAAATCATTAGATGAATATTTTGAGGTGAATTTATGAAACAAAAAGGATACAACACAACAATAAAATTAGTTTATGCCGCCACCAGCTTGGCTTTATGCCTTATTTTGCCGTTTTTGACAGGTCAAATACCAAAAATCGGCAATATGCTTTCCCCCATACACATACCTGTTTTACTATGTGGTTTCTTGTGCGGTTGGCCCTACGGTTTCGCCGTCGGAATACTTGCAGCACCTTTAAGAACGCTTGTATTCGGAATGCCACCTTTCCCAAACTGGCTTTTCATGTGTTTTGAAATGGCTGTATACGGCTTATTAACAGGTCTTTTGTACAAACTTCTGCCTAAAAAAAATATTTATATTTACATAAATTTAATTGTTTCAATGCTTGCGGGCAGAATCGTATGGGGTGCCGCAAGATTTGCACTTATGGGACTCACAAATACTTCTTTTTCTTTTAAATTATTTTTATCTATAGGTTTTGTGGAAGCTCTGCCCGGAATAATATGTCAAATAATTTTAATTCCCATTATAGTTATGACATTTAAAAAAGCAAATCTAATGCCTGCAGCGAAGAAATAACAAAATTTAATCTATTCGTTACAATAAGCTTCAATTCCTTTTTTGTTTATTTCTTTTAATACATCAGAAAATGTAAATTGAAGTTCCTCTTGAGCTTTTCTGTTTATAACGCCACGATAAGCTGTTTTCCCAAGTCGAACATATACCAAATCCACATCTACAACAACTATACGACTTTCATCTTTTTCATTGAAGTGAGCAATTTCTGCAACAAGCGTATATGTATAGTTCTCTTTAGGTCTGTAATCTAATTCATTAAAATCTTCTGTGATATAACAATAATTTACTTTAATGTCAAGATCGTATTGCTTTGCTTGCGCTGTAAATGGTTTTAACCAATCTCTTGTTTTATCTTCCATTTCCCGTTCCATTGGAATGACTTCATCTATTGCGTAAGTTTTGCTTTGCAACTGTTTTTTAGTTTTGCGTTTGTCAAACCAATTCTTTATATCTTCAAAAAAATAGCCTGTGATTGTTCCGTCCCAATATTTTTCAAGTAAATATTTTGTACGAAAGCTTTTACGAATATGTCCTTTCATATAAAATCTTTTTTTGCCCACATTAGTTCCTTTAATACTAAAAACTGTCGTAAAAAATAAAGTAAAAAAATCTGCTCCGGAATCACTGTTTTTATCCTCTACCTCAATAGCATGTATATTCTTCCACAAGTATCGTTCAACAGGAAAAAATACATAGCACAAAGAAATGCCTTCACTATCAAAAGCGTAACAATATGGTGTAAATATTGCAGGAATCACTATAAAAAACAGCGCGGCTACGCCACAACCGATTGCCCCCGCAATTTTGCTTTCTATAAAAAGTTCTATTGATAAATATACCAAAAAAAGTCCCAAAACTATGCAAAAATTAAATAATTTATTTAAAGCATATTGTTTTCCTTTATTCATACAATCCCCTTTATAAACAAAGTGTTCTGCCAAAAGTGATATTGGAGCTTAACAGCCCAAGATTTATTTTACACTTACAACAGTCTGTAAATTCGTAAAAAGCGCATACACCTCTATTTCTAAAGATGTATACGCCATATTTATTGTACCTTATAAAATCAACTTATACTCTCTTCACAGCAAGCACTGTGTCAAAGCCATTAATATTCCATTCTTTTGTATAAGCATCAGCGCAAAACTCACTTTCGAATTTCATGCTATCTGCAAGAACTTCTTCGCAAATAAGAGCTTGATTTCTTGACATATAGGCCTTAATCTCTTCGCTGCCTTTCTGGCATACACAAATATGATCCATAACCTCAAAGCCGGCTTCTTTACGCATTGTCTGAATGCGGCTGATAATTTCACGAACAAAGCCCTCTTCTATAAGCTCATCTGTAAGCGTTGTATCAATTACAACTGTTATTCCTCTGTCGGAAACTGCCTCAAAACCTTCTTTTTGTGACATATCTATAAGCAAGTCCTCTTTTGTAAGAACTGCCTCTTTATCGCCAAGGTCAAGAGTGAGCGTACCCTTTCCGTCAAGCTCTGCCATAGCCGCATTGCCGTCAAGCTCTGCAAGCAATGTACGGATTTTGCCCAAATCTTTACCGTATTTAGGACCTAACGTCTTGAGTTGCGGCTTAAATGTATATGAAGTGAACGCACCAACTTCTTGTGTAAATTCAAGCTTCTTAACATTAAGTTCTTCTGCAACAATTGCGGAATAGAACTCGTTGAGCTCATCTTCTGCCTTAACAAACATCTTACCCAAGGGCTGTCTGTTCTTGATATTTGCATTATTTCTTGCAGCTCGGCCAAGAACAACGATTTCAAGCAGAAGCTCCATATCTTCTTCTAACTTGCTGTCAATAAGTTTCTCGTCTGCTACGGGGAAGTCACAAAGGTGAACGCTCTCGGGAGCAGTCTTATCTACACTGCAAACTAAGTTTCTGTAAATATCGTCTGCCATAAACGGTATCATAGGTGCAGAAATTTTAACAAGATTTACAAGAACTGTATAAAGTGTCATGTACGCGTTAATCTTATCCTGAGGCATATCCTTTACCCAGAAACGCTCTCTGCTTCTTCTTACATACCAGTTACTAAGTTCATCTACGAAATCCTGGAGCACCTTTGACGTCTCAGTGATTCTGTAATTCTCAAGATTATTATCAACTGTTTTGATAACTGTATTAAGTCTGGAGATAATCCATTTGTCCATTACAGGCAACTTATCATAATCAAGTGTGTACTTAGTAGGATCAAATTTGTCAATATTTGCATAAAGCACATAGAACGCATACGTATTCCACAAAGTACCGAGGAATTTGCGCTGACCTTCTGTAACAGCCTTAGCATAGAACTTATTGGGAAGCCACGGAGCACTGTTGGAATAGAAGTACCAACGAATGGCGTCCGCACCGTAAGTTTCAAGGGCATCGAAAGGATCTACTGCATTACCTTTTGATTTAGACATTTTTTGACCGTTTTCATCTTGAACAAGACCGAGAACGATAACATTCTTGTACGGCGTGTCATCAAATATCAATGTTGAAATAGCCATCAAGGAATAGAACCAACCTCTCGTTTGGTCAACAGCTTCACTGATAAAGTCTGCAGGGAAATGCTCCTCAAATATCTCTTTATTCTCAAAAGGATAGTGCCATTGTGCAAAAGGCATCGCACCTGAGTCAAACCAGCAGTCAATAACTTCTTTAACACGAGTCATTTCGCCACCGCACTCAGGACAACGGATTTTAACTGCATCAATATATGGTCTGTGAAGTTCAATATCATCAGGACAATTATCAGACATTGATTTTAACTCTTCTATAGAGCCGATTGCATGTCTGTGTCCGCAAGAACATTCCCAAATATTAAGAGGTGTTCCCCAATATCTGTCACGACTAATACCCCAATCTTGTACATTTTTAAGCCAATCACCGAAACGACCTTTACCGATTGACTCCGGTATCCAATTTACCTTGTTGTTATTCTCAATAAGTTTCTCGCGTACAGATGTCATCTCTATAAACCAAGAATCTCTTGCATAGTAAATAAGCGGTGTATCGCATCTCCAACAGAAAGGATATGAGTGCTCAAAAGGAATAACCTTAAACAACAATCCCCTCATATTAAGGTCTTTGATGATTTCTTTATCTGCATCCTTACAGAAAGTACCTGCCCATGTTGTTTCTGCAGTCATCTGTCCTCTGTTGTCAACAAGCTGCAGGAACGGAAGTTTATACTTCTTACCTACAAGTGCGTCGTCTGCACCGAATGCAGGCGCAATGTGTACTATACCTGTACCGTCGGAAGTTGTAACGTAGCCGTCACATGTTACGAAATATGCCTTTCCGTCAAGCTTTTTAAAGGAATATAAAGGCTCGTATTCCATCATTTCCAACTCTGAGCCTGTATAGCTTTCAAGAACTTCATACTCTTCTTCTATATTTGAAGCAATAAGCTCCTCTGCCAAGATGTAATTTGCTGTTTCTGTTTTTATTTTAACGTATTTAACATCAGGATTTACACACAAAGCTACGTTAGAAGGAAGTGTCCAAGGTGTTGTTGTCCAAACTAAGAAATAAGTATTGTCCTGACCTACAACTTTCATTTTAACTGTTACTGAGCGGTCTTTAACGTCTTTATAACCTTGTGCAACTTCGTGGCTCGAAAGAGGTGTGCCGCAACGAGGACAATAAGGAACAATCTTAAAGCCTTTATAAAGCAAACCTTTTTCCCAGATTTTCTTAAGAGCCCACCATTCAGATTCAATAAAATTATTATCATAAGTAACGTACGGGTCGTCCATATCTGCCCAGAAACCAACTGTTCCCGAGAAGTCTTCCCACATACCCTTATATTTCCATACGCTCTCTTTACACTTCTTTATAAAAGGCTCAAGACCGTATTCTTCTATTTGCTCTTTACCATCAAGGCCCAAAAGCTTTTCAACTTCAAGCTCAACAGGAAGACCATGAGTGTCCCAGCCCGCTTTTCTCAAAACGTGGTAACCCTTCATCGTTCTGTAACGAGGAATCATATCTTTAATTACACGAGTAAGAACGTGTCCTATATGAGGCTTACCGTTTGCCGTCGGAGGTCCGTCATAAAACGTATATGTTTCTTTGCCTTCGCGAAGCTTTATACTCTTTTCGAAAATATCGTTCTCTTTCCAGAACTTTTCGGTTTTCTTTTCTCTCTCAACAAAATTCAAGCTCGATGATACTTTTTCGTACATAAATTTTCACCATTTCCTAAATTACTGTAGTGCTCCCAAATGCTTTTTAAAAGAAACACTGCCGCAACTTTCATAATAATATTTTAACACCCTTTAGTCAAGCAAAAGTTATCCTGCAACACTCTTACTGTCAACAAATTTAACATTAACTATTTCGCTGTCAGTTCCCACGCGCATAGGCATTCCCCAATAGCCAACGCCGGAAGTCACAATCACATGAGGACTTTGTGCATTTTTTCGATAATAACCGTAATCAACAGTATACAAAATGTCCGTAATTAGATTCGCCGGAAAAAGTTGTCCCTTATGCGTATGGCCACACAAAACCAAATCAACATCGCCCCTGTATGTGTGAATATTTCCCGGATTATGGTCAAGCACCACAACCGGCAAGTTTTCATCTTCTATCTTAAGGAATTCAGAAAGTTCTTTGCGTTCTTCTCCTCCGTAACCACCTATAGGGGAGCCATCCAACCTTCCCACTAAAACAAGCCGGTCATCAATAATTTTATATTCATCCCTCAGCAAATGTATATTCGCCTTTTCCATAAAAGAAACCATTTGTTTATTGGTACTGCCCGCATCGTGATTGCCAAAGCAAGCATAAGTGCCAAAAGCAGAACGAATACCGCGCAATATTTCCATGGCTGCCTCAGGGTGCTTTATAGACGCATAATCAGTGTCAAAAAAATCGCCCGCAATACATACCACATCCGGATTCATTGCATTAATCTCATTAACAATTTTCTCCAAGCGACCCTCAGAACCAACAGAACCCAAATGCAAATCACTTATCATTACTAAATTCAAATCCGAAATATCCTTTTTGTTTTCCAATCGTATTTCATAAGAAACATGGTCGATTTGGCGTGCATTTATAAAACCACATACACAAGTGATACTCGTTAAAATTAAAACCGCCACAGATATAATTCCTTTAAAATATCTGTAATCAGTAAAAGAAAGCTTCATTATTCGCGGCACCAAAAGTATTACATCTGCTGCTGCAACGAAGAACAAAAGATATATAAAAATGCCCATATAGTATGCGCTGACAAGTCCTAAAACGTGCTTTATTCCATCAGGAAAAGGTATCATAGAACGGCCGAAACCCAACGTCATTATTACTGCCAACAACAAAAAAACTATAAGTATGGGCCAAAAACGCACATTCGGGAAAAAGCAAGCAAATCCATGATAAAATCTGCTTGCTAAATAATAGCTTATTCCTGCTAAAGCAGCAAAAACAAAAAAAACTAACAAAAACGGCATTTATTATCTCCTTTTTTATAAAATTGTCCACTACTTAAGTTTTTACCACATCAACGGTAGATATTCCGTATTTTTTCATAATTTCCACATCTTGCTCTGTAATAATTTCACCGCTTATTACTACAGGCACTGCGGGCGGGCATGAAACTGTGGGTGCGCCGCAAATTTTCCCTACGGAATCCTCTGCCGCTACCGTTTCGTGCAGTGCAAAGACTGCTTCTCTGATCGATATTTTTTGCTCATGACGTTGCATTTTTATTTCTTGCATTGTTTCCCTAATGGGCTTTTTTAACGGAATATTTGCAAAAGCTTCTTCTAATCGCTTAAAGTCTGTAATTGTACTCTCTGTGCTTGCCATAAATACCGCAAAATCATTATCGCACATTTCAGGTATGATTTTGTATTTTTTTAACTTTTTTGTAAATACTTCTCCCAAATATCCGGCAGCTTTTATATTTACTACAATTTTTAATGGCTCTGTTTCTTCTACCACATAGCCAAAAGAAGCAATTTTTTCCTTAACTGCCAAAACTCTTTTTACCGTCCGAGCCAAGTTTTCTCTATAGTCATCAGCTAAATATCCGTTGCACCAATCAAGTGATTGTAATACAAGATACGACGGGCTCGTTGTTGCAAAAACGCGAAGCATTTTTTGTGCAGCATCAATATATTCTACGGGACACTTTGCAGAAAAATGCAAATACGCACCACCTGTTAAAACAGGCAGAGTTTTATGTGCCGAATCACAACAAATATGCGCCCCAAGTTGAATAGGGTGCCCCTTTTCCGTAGAATAAGCATCCGGCAAGAAGTGTAAATATGCGCCGTGGGCGTTGTCAACCAGCAAAAGTACATTGTACGCCTCACATACGTTGCTGATTTTTGCAATATCGGCGATATTCCCCAGATAATCAGGGGACGTGATATAAATCGCATCAGGTTTTTGCTTGCAAATTTTTAAAGCTTCCTCTATATCTGCGTCCGTAACTTCACAACTGCACAAATGGTTAAATTCTCCGGGATATATCCACTCCACATCAATATCAAGCGCGGCACAAGCATAAATAAATGCTTTATGTACATTTCGCGAAGCTAAAACAAGCGGTCTTTTGCCCTTTTTTAAAGTTGCCACAGCACCCAACATGGCTCTTATGGCATGGCTGGAACCTTCTGTAGAATAAAATGTCTTTGCAGTGCAAAAAAGCGAAGCTGCATTGTCTTCGCTCTCTTTAATAATGCCTTCTGACATATAAAGTACATCGGCACCGCTTATTTCTGTTATGTCATATTGCTCGCAACCTGTAAAATCCGCACCTTTATGACCGGGCATATGAAAACGTGAAAAGTTGCTGTCTGCGTATTTTTGAACAAAATTATAAATCGGGGTTTTCATTTTATTCTTCCTCTGCCTCGGCAACTTTTATCATTACAGCACACTCAATTCGCTTCTTGAAAAGCTCACAACCGTATTCATAAACGCCGTTTATACTGCCCGTTGCATGGTAAGAATTAGCTGCACAGCCTCCCGAACAATAAAGCTTTGCCCAACAATCTCTGCATTCTTTCCTTGCATAAGCATTACAAGAACGGAATTCATCCTGCACTTCTTTTCTCGTGACGCCTGTCCATACATTACCAAGACTGTATTTAGGATCTCCCACAAATTGGTGACAAGGATAAAGCTCTCCCCAAGGAGTAACAGCCATGTATTCCGTACCGGAACCGCAACCGGTGATTCTCTTGTAAATACATGGTCCGTTTGTCAAATCTATCATATAATGGTAAAAAGTGAAACCATCGCCCGTCTTTTTACGTTTAATCATTTCTTTGGCTAAAATTTCATATTGTTCTTTGAGCTTTGGCAAATCCTCCTCCGTAAGTGCATACGGGTCTCCGGGAGGGCAAACAACGGGCTCCATACTAAGCTCTTTAAAGCCAAGGTCTGCCATGTGGAAAATATCATTCGTAAAATCCACATTATTATGGGTAAATGTACCTCGCATGTAGTAATCCTTGCCGCCACGCTTTTCAACAAGACGCTTGAATTTTGGAACAATCAAATCATAGCTGCCTCTGCCTGCATGATCTGTACGGAAATGGTCATTAACTTCTTTTCTGCCGTCCAAACTCAGTACAACATTGCTCATTTCTTTGTTGGCAAAATCAATAACATCATCATCAATTAAAACGCCGTTTGTAGTAAGGGTAAATCTGAAATTCTTATTGTGTTGTTTCTCCACACTTCTGGCATATTCCACAAGCTTTTTGACAACATCCCAATTCATAAGCGGCTCACCGCCGAAAAAGTCTACTTCGAGATTTTTACGTGTTCCTGAATTGGCAATTAAAAAGTCAAAGGCCTGCTTGCCTGTTTCAAAGCTCATAAGAGCTCTGTCTCCGTGATACTTGCCTTGGCTTGCAAAACAATAAGAACAGCTCAAATTACAAGTGTGAGCGACATGCAAACAAAGAGCCTTAACCACATTACTGTTATTTTTATAGTCTATAGCAAGATTTTCAAATTCGTCCTCAGTAAAAAGCTTGCCGCTTTCTTCAAGAGAACGTATATCCTCGATACACTCTTTTACATCGTCTGCCGTAACTTCCGGCCAAGACGCATACTTTTGCAGTATTTTTGACAGTATTTCTTCTTCGGAATGCCCTTTATACATTTCTATTATATCGTATGCCACCTCGTCTACTGCATGAACAGAGCCGCTGCAAGTGTCGAGCACTATGTTATATCCATTTA
>JAEIGA010015740.1_pt1 | contig 11513 bp, 10 predicted proteins | sample 9270691 | NCBI WGS metagenome assembly JAEIGA01 (sample SAMN17057246, study PRJNA624740) | gut metagenome | biome: biome; isolation source: fecal sample | host: Bos grunniens | place: China: Xizang | collected 2019
AAGGGTAACTACTTCCAGCTCAAGGGATATCTCGAGCTTCTCCTCAAGCGTTTCGGCTGCGATATCTACTCGCTCGAGACAGAGGCAGCTCCTGCAGACCTCTTCTCAGAGGGTCTTGCATATAACCTCCCAGGTTCGCACCAGCCTCTTGCCGTAATGGGTACGATCGCTCCTGCAAGACTCAAGCAGTTCGGCATCAAGCAGCCAGTCTTTGCAGCTGAGATTAACTGGCCTGCACTTTTCGAGCTTGTGAAGAGAAACAAGATCAAGTATAAGGAACTTCCTAAGTTCCCTGAGGTAAGACGTGACCTCGCGCTCCTTCTTGACGAGTCTGTAAGCTATGCAGACCTCCGCAAGAGCGCATTCAGAGTGGGCAAGAAGCTTCTCAAGCAGGTCGGTCTCTTCGATGTTTATCGCGGAGACAAGATTGCCGAAGGCAAGAAGCAGTATGCTCTCAGCTTCGTGCTTCAGGATCTTGACAAGACATTGACAGACAACGATGTGGAGAAGGTGATGAACAAGCTTCTCTCTACATTCCAGAATGAATTCGGAGCAACATTGAGATAACATGAAGAGATATCTGCGACATATCCTGATCTTATTTGCGGCAATAATGATTTTTGTGCCATCCTGCAGAAGGGATGGCGCAAGAGTTATACCTCGTTCAAAGCTTGCAAAGATCTATGCCGAGATGTTCGTGACAGATCAGTGGGTCCAGTCCAAGCCGGGACTTAGGACAATTGCAGATACGTCTCTGGTTTATGAACCGATACTTGAAAAGTACGGATATGATTCGGAGGATTATCAGTATAGTATCGATCACTATATGGATGACCCCGAGCGTTTCTCGCGAATCCTCAGGTCAACGGCGGAGATTCTTGATAAGGAGATAAGGACCTTGAAAAAGAAGCAGAACGAGATTCAGCTTCATGAGGAGAAGAAACAAGAAATCGCAAAGTTTGAGATAGAGATGTTCCAGTTCTATGATGAACTGATATCCGAGGACGGACTCAGGGGGTGGTCAGACAGTCTGGATGTAGTGTGGGATACAATATTCAATGCGTATAGATTCAGGAGGATACCTCGTACTGATACTATATATGAAGGCCCTAGAATGATAGTGAAGGATGCCGTAGTGGTTATAGATTCTCTTTTGGCAGATTCACTGGCCGTAGCAGACTCCATCAAGGTTGCAGACTCCCTGAAGGTCGCAGACTCTTTGAAGAAGGCGGTAGCTTCCCGGAAAGCTGTAGAGGCTGCAAAGAAGTCATTCCCGGCAATCATGCAGGACTCTGTGAGGAGGCCCGTTCATCCAAGACCAACCAGATCAAACCCTCGTTCACCTTTAGTGAGAAAACAGGAAAATTAACATGGCAACAATAAGAGTAACAGCGGAATATGTATATACTTCCAGCCCTGCTGGGGTGATCAGGAATGGTTTTGTCGACTACGATGAGACTGACGGCAAGATTATAGCTGTAGGCAAATGCGCTCCAGATGAGGAGATTGCCCCTGGCGCTCTGACACCTGGCTTTGTCAACGGACATTGTCACATAGAGCTGTCTCATCTTCATGGCAAGTTCCGCAAGGGCACAGGCATGGCAGGCTTCATCGACCAGATCAACGAGCTGCGTGATTGGGCTGGACGCGACGAAAAGGTACGTCTGACCAGGCTGTGGATGGATAAGATGTGGGTGGCCGGAGTATCAGCTATGGCAGATATCAGTAATGATGACTCTTCGTTTGACGTGAAGAAGTCGCATGATATGTATACAAGGACATTCCTTGAGGTATTCGGCAGCGAGCCTCATATGTGTGAGGGAGTCATGGCGGATGTTACAGCATTGAACGCCACTGCTGACCAGGCCGGCATCGATGCAGCTCCGACTCCGCATTCATGCTATACCATGAGTCCGCAGCTTCTCAGTGCTTCTGCAGCTGCTGGACTCGCTAAGGGTTTCATTTCATATCATTCGCAGGAGAGTCAGGAAGAGGAGGATCTGTTGAGGACCGGTTCAGGAGCCATGTATGAGAACCGCAAGCGTTCAGGCATGAGCACGCCGCCTGTGACAGGAGAATCATCGCTGAAGTATTTCATTCAGCGTCTTGCAGCTGCGGCGCCTGCTCCATATGACCAGCATGTGCTTCTGGTACACAATGTGTGTCTTTCGCAGGAAGATGTCGATGCGGCAAAGGCAATCATGAATAATGTGTATTGGGCAGTGTGCCCTCTTTCCAATATATTTATACACAATTCATTGCCACCGATTCCTCTTATGAGGGCAAACGGTCTGGACATCATGCTTGGAACAGATTCGCTCTCAAGCAACGATGACCTCGACATGGTAAAGGAGATGGTCTGCCTGCATCAGAACTTCCCCGATGTGCCGATGTCGGAGATCCTGACATGGGCAACGCTTAATGGAGCGCGCTTCCTGAAGAAGGATGGCGTTATGGGAAGCCTTGAGGCAGGAAAGAAACCTGGTATCGTAAGAATAAACAACATTGATGAGAACGGCTGCGTGACAGCTGCAAGCTCATCAGCAAGAATCAGATAATGCTGCACTTTGACGACATAGTCTTCGGACCTATATTCAGCCGCAGGCTGGGGTCTTCGCTCGGAGTCAATATCTTGCCTTCGAAGGGGAAGTTATGTAACTTTGATTGTGTCTATTGCGAGTGCGGTTGGAATAAGGACGGCATAGCCGAACGCAGATTCCCGACTCTTGCTGAGGTTGAGCATGCTCTTGAAGCCAAGATGTCGAAAGCTGTAGAGGAGGGAGTTCCGGTAGACTCTATAACGTTCTCCGGCAACGGCGAGCCGACTATGAATCCCGAATTTCCTGAGATCATAGATACGACTCTCCGCATGAGGGACAAATATTATCCTCAGGCGAGGGTTTCGGTCCTTTCTAATGCCTTTCTTGCTGGGCGTGAGGCTGTTGCAGAGGCACTCAAGAAGGTTGACAACCCGATTTTGAAGATTGATGCGTCAAGTGATGAACTGATATCGAAGATCAACAAACCTTGCGGTCTGTATCGTCTGGAGAAGGTGGTGGAAAGTCTTGAAAGGTTCGAAGGAAACTTCGTTCTGCAGACTATGTTCCTGAAGTCGCCGGACTTCGATACAGCTGCGCCTGAGGCTCTTGCAGCATGGCACGACATAGTGCGCAAACTGCGTCCAAGGCAGGTGATGGTCTATACTATAGACAGAGAGACTCCTGACAAGTCTCTTGCTAAATATACGGTAGAGGAGATGGCTGAGTTTGTCAAGCCGCTGGTTGAAGAAGGATTTGATGTGCAGATAAGAGGATAGGGTATGAGACTTGTTATCCAGAGAGTGGCGAATGCCAGCGTCAACGTGCCTGCTGAAGGGTACGAGGCCAGGATCGGAAAGGGACTGCTTGTTCTGGCTGCGTTTATAGATGAGGATACAGATGAGGACCTTGAATGGTGTGCACGCAAGCTGGCGGCGATGCGTATATTCGATGATGCTGACGGTGTCATGAACCTGTCGGTCAAGGATGTGGATGGAGAGATTCTGGCGGTTAGCCAGTTTACACTTTACGCATCTACGGTAAAGGGTAACCGTCCTTCATACATAAAGGCAGCAAAGCCGGATGTGGCCATTCCTCTTTACGAAAAGTTCCTTGAAAAGATAGAGGAACATGCGGGTCGGAAGCCTGCCAGAGGCGTATTCGGGGCAGATATGAAGGTGAGTCTGCTGAACGATGGCCCTGTGACGATAATTGTTGATTCAAAACTGAAATTTTAAAATTAAGAACTATATGGCAGAATATCTTACTAAGTATGGCTATGCTCCAGATCAGGAGGCAATGGGCCGTGCCTTGGAGCTTATCGCTACAAATCTTGATAAGCTGGCGTCAGAGCAGGTGTATAAGGAATGCTTCTCGATGATGGATCTTACTACTTTGAAGACAGATGATACTCCGGCTTCTGTAACCAAACTGGTGAATAAGGTCAATGCTTTCTGTCAGTCATATCCTGAGTGGCCTCTTCCAGCATCGGTATGCGTATATCCTAACTTTGCCGCAACCGTCAAGGAGGCACGTGCATGTGATTTTAACATCACTGTCGTATCTGCATGTTTCCCTTCGTCTCAGAGTTTCCTTGAGGTAAAGCTTAAAGAGTGTGAACTTGCTGTAGAGCAGGGTGCTGACGAGGTGGATATCGTTCTCGCTCTTAATGCTTTCCTTGCAGGTGATTATGAAACCGCGGCTGACGAGATCCGTCAGGTGCGTGCATGCATCGATAAGGTTGCAGCAAAGCAGGGAAGGCAGGTTCACTTGAAGGTAATCCTTGAAACAGGTCTGCTTCGCAAGCCGGAATTAATAGCAGAGGCTTCTTTCCTTGCAATGGAGGCAGGAGCTGACTTCATCAAGACTTCTACCGGAAAGGTGGATGTGAACGCTACACCGGCAGCGGCTTATGTAATGTGCGAGTGTATTGCCAAGTATCACGAACTTACAGGAAAGAAGATCGGATTCAAGCCTGCTGGCGGCATTTCGTCGGCAGCTGATGCCCTCTGCTACTATTCTATTGTGTCGACAATCCTTGGCAAGGAGTGGCTCAATAAGGATCTCTTCCGTTTCGGTGTGAGTCGTGTGGCTAACAGCCTTCTTGCAGCAGTTGAGCAGAAGACAGTTTCCTTCTTCTAGATCTATACAATGATTTATCTTATTTTTATAAAAAATCAGATAAAATCTATTATAGAAATCGCCCTTGGAGATAGCTCTAAGGGCGATTTTTGCAAATAAGCGTATACTTTTTTGTTACACGGATAATACTCCGGAACTTTGCCTCCGTGATTAAATGAAACGATTATGAGAGGTAGAGTGATTTTGTTTCTGCTGGCATTGACGATGCTGTCGTGCAGTAAGAATGACATGTATCATGGACGTGACATTGACTATGATTACGGACGTGACCTTAAGCATGGGGCGATTGTTCTTGGCGACCGTCTGGACAATCCGTATAAGACAGAGAACATGACACGTGCGCTGCTGTCACTGTATCCTGCAAAGGCGGACAGGGTAGAGCTCAACAGCACTGATCTGTATGTGCGTTTTCTGCCGGAGGATAAAGCTCAGTGTGACCTTCTGGAAGATCTGGGACTGCATTTGGTAGACCATCCTCTTGACTATGATATCGTAGTTGAAGGCGATTGGTATCATGATCCAATGGTTCCGGACGGAGATGTGACCTGGCAGTATGCTGTTGTCCCTGTCGGATTCGAATTTCCTGATATAAAGTATGAGGTGATTCATGAATGCTATCTGTCGGAGAACGATGTTGCATCTAAAGCGTCGGTTGATGGAATCGACTGGGAGGCTGTAGAAAGGGAGTCTTATGTGCTGACCGGTAATTCTGCAATGATTTCAGAACCTCTGACCAGAGCCGGCGCTAAGGTAAAACCATCAGGACGAATAACGATTGTGGACCGTCATGCGAATGGATCGAAGCCGTTTGGTGTTGCAGGAGTCAAGGTCATGTGTAATTCCTTTGTGAAGTTCTCCACGGCGTATACTGATCGTGACGGTTATTATACTATCCCTAAGCAGTTCTCTTCAGATCTCAGATATCGTCTTGTCTTTAAGAATGAAAAAGGTTTCGGAATCGGTATGAATCTGATTTTGTTGCCTGCTTCTGTCTCTACTCTGGGCAAGTCCGGTCCAGAAGGAGTGACTATGACGATAACGGAGGAATCGGATGAGAAACTATTCAGACGCTGTGCTGTCAATAATGCCGCTTATGATTATTTCTCGAGGTGCGTATCCGAGGATATGGGTATTACTGCTCCGCCATCTGATCTTCGTATATGGCTGTTCTATGATATAGGAGCGAGCAGTGCCGTGATGCTGCATCATGGTGCCATCCTGGGCTCGGATCTGGTATCCAAGTATCTTGGACCGTTTGCAGAACTGATTGAAGTCTTTCTGCCTGATGTTACCTTAGGCGTAGAAGGCAGAAATACATATAGGGATCTTTATACCAATACATGTCATGAGTTAGCCCATGCCAGTCATTTTTCCAAGGTGGGCTCTGCATATTGGGACAGATATATCAAATATATCATGACTTCTTATGTAAAGACCTCCGGCAAGACATATGGTGACGGAACAGGTGATGATGCCGGAGTCTGCGAGATAGGGGAAATGTGGGCATACTATCTGGAAAGCAAGATGTATAAGGATAGATATGGCGGATCCTTCCCGTCCTTCGGCACATCGTACTGGTTCTATCCGCAGATATTCAGATATCTGGATGAAAGGGGAGTTTCCTGTTCTGAAATATTCTCTGTGTTGGGGCCGGGAGTCGAATCCAGAGCGGACTTGAAGTCTGCGCTGCTGACTGCCTATCCGAAGAAACGTACGGTAATCGAGCAGGTATTCGGAAGATATAGGTAAAGTCATGAGAAAATATGTTGTTGCAGTGTCAGTACTATTGCTGACAACGGCCTTGCCGTCCCTGGCGCAGAAGTTCAGTCTTTCTACCAATCTTCTTGATTATGCATGCCTTGGTACGTTGAATCTGGACGCTTCTTATTCAGTATCAAGAAGATGGAGCATTATGGCAGGTGCGCGTTATAATCCATTCACATTCAATGCCGGAGAACCGGATGAACAGTTTCAATATAGGCAGCAATCGTATGCTGTCGGAGCAAGGATGTGGCCTTGGCATACTATGTCGGGCTGGTGGTTTGCCGGCAAGCTCCGATATCAGGAGTATTGTTATGGTGGAATCTTCTCAGAAGAGGCGGAAGAAGGAGACCGAATAGGAGCAGGGCTTTATGCAGGTTATACATATATGCTGACAAGACATCTCAACCTGGAGTTCGGAGCAGGATTCTGGAGCGGTATGGCATTGTATAGGCGATATTCTTGCCCTGTATGTGGGCTTACTGTCGGGGCTGGGCGAAAATATTTCCTGCTTCCTGATGACATTATGATCTCATTGGCTTATGTGTTCTAGATGCTTGCTTATGGTGTTTCTTTCGGCATGTCTATGTCTTTCCTGTAGTCCTTATCGGAAGATTCAGAAAATACGTTCGGGAGAGGTCATGATTGGACTTAGTGTACCAGCTGAGCCTCCGGTTGAGGAGGAAGAGGATGTGTCGGTTACGATTGACAGTATCAGAGGATCATTATCTGAGGGACCGATATTGATGAATGCCATCAGGGATTCGGAGACGGGCGAAATGGTGGCCTCTGACGTTATCGTCGCATCTAAGGTCACGGCGCGTTTCAGGAATGTGGCCGAAAGGGCAGGATATGTGACAATCGGTTTTGATATAACTGTCCCTGCAGCCATGGCTGACTCCAGGTGGCAGCTCAAAGTAAGGCCAATGATGCGGATTCAGTCTGATACGCTTGCTCTTGATCCGGTATACATTACCGGGTCAGGGTATAGGGCGGCGCAATTGAGGGGCTATGAGAGGTATAGGGCATTTCTTGCTACCATAATAACCGATACGGCTGACTTTGTACATCTTCGCCAGCTGGAAGTGTTTCTTCAAAGGCATTTCCCTGAGACCTATGCTATGAAGAATGACAGTTCCCTGATCTCTGAACCTCTTGCCGCAAATTTGTTCGGCGTAACTCAGAGAGATGCCTTGAAGCATTATACGAGTCATTTGCGCAGGAGTATCAATGAACGCAGAAAGATACGTGCAGGCAGATTGTACAACCGCTATGTCAAGGATCCTATAGTTACGGAAGGTATCAGGCTGGATACGGTGCTGGTTGGAGCCGATGGTGACTTTACATATTGTTATGAACATACATTCAGAAGCCGTCCGCACCTTCGCAAGGTGATGGTGGCTCTTGAAGGTGACCTTTATGAGATGGGAGAGCGCCTGACCGGACTTCCTTTTCCTGATGAACTGACCTTTTATATCAGTTCGTTGTCTTCGCTGGCTGATCTGAGTCCAAGATACAGGATGACGATTGTAGAGAGGATGGTCTATGATAACACAAAGGCTTTAATTGACTTCGAGGTAGGCAAGTCGGCTGTGGACACTCTTCTTGGTGATAATGCCTCGGAGCTTCTCAGAGTCCGCAAATGTATTGAGAGTGTTCTGGCGCGTGATGACCTGGAACTGGATTCTCTGGTCGTTGTGGCTTCATGTTCTCCGGAGGGATCATATGAGTCTAACAGGCGTTTGTCTGAAGCTCGTTCGCGTGCAGTTCTTGAATATATAGGCGAGTATGTACCGGAGGAGTGGCGCGACTCTCTCGTGGCTTCCTCGCTGCCAGAGAACTGGACTCAGTTGGCTCTTCTGGTGGAGAATGATACCGTCATTTCTCCATATGTACGCAGGCAGATATGCGCTATGATCGAATCGATGACGAACCCGGACCGGACGGAGCGGGAACTCGCGAAGATGTCCGATTACAGGTACATGAGGGAGAAACTTTATCCTCAGTTGAGGAGCGTTAAGTTCGATTTCTATCTGCATCGGAAGGGTATGCAGAAGGATACGGTCCATACTACGGAGATAGATAGCGCGTACATGGCTGGAGTGAAGGCGCTGACCGATCTGGACTATAAGCGTGCGGTAAGTATATTGCGTCCATATGATGACTATAATGCTGCGCTAGCTTTCATGTCTGCTGACTATAACCATTCTGCCTTGGATGTTCTGGGACGTCTGGACGACCATAACCCTAAGGTGTGCTACCTCAAGGCAATGGTGCTTGTCAGATTGGGACAGCTGCAAGAGGCTCTGAAATACTACGATCTATGTGTCGCTTATGATCCGTATATGGAACATAGAGCTAATCTGGATCCGGAAATGCATGAACTAATGAAGTTAAGAAAACCATTTTAAACCCAAATAGTTATGATTAGAAAAAAATGTTTTGCAGCTTTTGCTGCTATTGCGGTCTTGAGCTGCAGTGAGAAGAATGCGGATCTGCCGTGTGCTGAGGAGAATGCTGGACTTGTAACCTTTTCTGTGTCCGTTCCTGGGCTTGATACGAAGAGTACAGGCAGTAGTGCCGATGGTGAGAGGACGATAAACAGTCTCCAGGTATTTGTGTTCAATCATCATGGAGTCTACGAGACTTCAGCCGTAGCGGACAAAGGCGAGGTGGAAATCACATGTACGGCAGGACAGAAGAAGATGGTTGCTCTTGTGAATGCAAATGAGGAGTATGATGTTACAGACTATGAATCGCTTGCGGAACGACCTGTTTATCTCAAGGATTCTGGTGTGGGGGATCTCGTCATGCTGGGCGATACGACAGTTGCCGTTGCTGCAGACAAACCGATTGATATTGAGGTCAGTTATCTCTCGTCAAAGGTGGTGCTTGAGTCTGTTAAGTTGAATCTGGCGAACCCCGAACATGAGTCGCTTGACTTTGCGGTAACTTCTGTTTTCCTGACCAATGTCGCAGGAGACAGAAAGTATATCAATGATTCAGACCCTTCAGTGTGGTACCATGAGGGTGCAGACCTCTCCAAGACATTGCCTTTCATATATGACTCGGTTTCGGGTGGTGTGCTTGACCCTGATGACTCGGATGGCTATGCAAAGGAACATTATTTCTATTGCTATCCGAATGCGACTGCGACCAGGACGCGCCTTGTCATAGAAACTTCGATCGGTGGTGAGACCTACTATTATCCTATTACCCTCACAGAACTTCTCCCTAACAATCAGTATTCTTACAGTGTGGTCTTGACCCGTCTAGGAACTGATAGTCCGGATGGCAGTCTTGAGGAGGACGCTTATGGGGTGACTGTTTCCATCAAGGGCTGGACAACGAATTCGTCAACAGTAGTAATTTAATGGAGGGTGTGATGATGAGACCTTTGGAAGTCATTTCGGCAATATACTGTCTGTTGTCATGTATGTCCTGTTCGGTAAAGGAGGACAGGATGGACTGCCCATGCATGCTCATGCTGGATTTCAGTAGTAATGATACAGTTTGTGTCAGGTCTGCTGAACTGTTGGTCAGTGCTTCCGAGGGTCTTCATCTGGCAGATACTCTGAATTGCAGTGAATTTGACGAAGAATATATGGTATCTGTCCCTCGAGGAGTTGTTAATGTGCTTGTATGGTATGATGGAGGGGATTGTGTCGGCAGGAATGAGGGACTTAAGATACCTTATGGTGAGGATTGTCCGGAAGTATATATGGATTTCTTTAATGTTGTGGCAAGCGGCGAAGAGTGTAGACAGGAGGTTCGTTTGAAGAAGAATCATTGCATGGTAACCATTTATGTCAAAACAGAAGAGGGCTTTCCGTATCGTCTGTTTGTAAATGGTGATATTGACGGATATGATCCGGACGGTTCGCCGTCTTATGGACGTTTTATGTATGAACTGGAACTTTCAGAAAAAATGACCGGCAAGGTCTGTCTTCCTCGTCAGCGAGATGATTCTCTTTGTCTGGAAGTCTGTGACCGAGATTCTGTGCTGAAAGTCTTTACTCTTGGACGCTATATTTCTGCAACCGGATATGACTGGACTGCCGAACACCTTGAGGATCTTACACTTAGTCTTGATTATACACATAATGTTATTGGAATAACGATTGGAGAGTGGGATAAGGAGCATCACTTTGACATATCTATCTGATGAAATTTAAATAATATATAGTTCGTAATTCAAAAAACATTTTATATCTTTGTCCCACTTTTTCAAGCCCGAGTGGTGAAATGGTAGACACGCTCGTTTCAGGTGCGAGTGCTTCACGGCGTGTAGGTTCGACTCCTATCTCGGGCACCAAGAGTCCAGCATTGTGCTGGACTCTTTTTTTTATACGCAATTATTGCTATATTTACGGAAATGTTAAAGTAAATGTGGACAATATGAAGATAGTGTTTCTTGATGCGGCGACGATGGGCAATGTCTCTTTCGAACCGTTCGAACGTCTTGGAGATTTCGTCAGATACGAAAGCTCTACTCCGGCAGAAGCTCGTGAGAGGGTGAAGGATATAGATGTACTTCTTATCAATAAGGTTCTTGTAAATAAGGAACTGATCGATGCGGCACCGAACCTTAAGCTTATCTGTATCGCTGCGACAGGAGTGAATAATATAGATGTAGAATACGCGGCGTCAAAAGGAATTCCGGTACGTAATGCAGTCGGATATTCTACCGATTCGGTAGTTCAGTCTACTTACATGCATATTCTATCTCTCGTTGGAGGCGGCCAGTATTTCGATGAAAGCGTAAAGTCCGGATCATATTCACGCAGCGGCATGTTCACTGATCCGAACTGGAACTGGTGGGAGCTTGCAGGAAAGACCATAGGTATCATTGGTCTCGGAAATATAGGAAAGAAGGTTGCCCAGATTGCTGAAGCATTCGGTATGAAGGTGTGCTATTATTCGACATCTGGCACAGGGCATTGTCATGATTATCCTTGCCTTCCTTTGGAGCAGCTTCTTGCAGAGTCTGACATCGTTTCGATACATGCCCCTCTGAATGACCGCACCAATAAACTCATAGGAACAAAGGAACTTGCGATGATGAAGCAGACA
>JAEIGA010015741.1_pt1 | contig 11512 bp, 8 predicted proteins | sample 9270691 | NCBI WGS metagenome assembly JAEIGA01 (sample SAMN17057246, study PRJNA624740) | gut metagenome | biome: biome; isolation source: fecal sample | host: Bos grunniens | place: China: Xizang | collected 2019
GATTCCTCAACTATAATTTGTTCGTAAGATTCACTTTCTTCATTATATGAGAGAGAATTGTAACTCAATTTAATATCACGATTAAGTTCTTTTGATGCGCCATTGATAGAATAATAAACAATTCGATTGGCTTTGCCACTAAATAGCAATTCTATCATATCACATTCTTGCTCAGTTGCGAAATTTAGAGAGGATAATTGCAATTGATGCATAGAATAATCAACAACCCAACAATAATAGCGATTTGAACCTTCTTCAATGATATATCCTAAATCTTTTGTTCCAGAGAGATTAATTGTTGATGATTTACCATTGTAAGATACATTAGAAACCTCTTCGGCATATCCACCTCCAAGGTTGCTATATTTATACCATTTGACGGCATTGGATGTTGTTGCAGTATATGTCATTTGCACGCCATTAAAATCATGAAGCACAAATATATTATTTAATCCAGTAGATGATTCTGCTTTTTCAGTAATAACCTTATATGTTGTTCCCGAAAAAGAAATCGAGGCATTAATATTGGCAAATGATAATATTGCTATGACTATAAAAAAAATAATTCTCATTGTGATAAAATTTAATTTGTAAAGATAACAAAATAATTATCTAAATACAAAAACGATTTTATTAAATCAATTATTATATTTATCTCCGTTGCATTGCATTAGAATTGGAAATAAATAAACGGTTTCATCTCTGATGACATGAATTGATATGCAATAAATATCGCGAGCACGGCCAAGGCTCCAATTGCTGGAGTAGGTAACTTGGCAAATATAATACGATAACGACGTTTTAATCGCTCTGGAAGCCAGTGGATAATCATGCCTAATGCAAATAACGCGAAAACGCTACTATATGCCGAGATAACCTCAAAAATGTTGCCACTCCATGCCGACCCAATTTGAGTTACCATATCACTTGCTGTTTGCCACGCTTTTTCGTTTGCAATTGCTGGATCTAAATCTGAACCTGAGCGGAAGAACAATCGTGTAAATGATATGAAGATAAATGTGATAAATATAGCCCAAGTGCGTTCCAACCATGAAAATCCCATATTGTATTTGCTACGTTTATATAGGAATCGTATTGTTGCGCCTACTAAAATCAATATCATAAACACTAAAAGCATATTCCACAAAGGTGCTGGATAGAGAAACGCAATGGTAATAAGTATAAATGATATTGTTCCTGCAACCATTAATCGGTCAAGCATACTCCAATCGCGCCAAAATTTATATACAACCATACCTACTCCGTTCAATCCACCCCAAATCATAAAATTACAACTTGCGCCATGCCATAAGCCTCCAAGTAACATTGTAATCATTGAATTGATATTGGCAATGATGCTTTTTCTCTTTTGGGGGAATTTTATAGCAGTGTAGATAACAAGTGCAGCAATTAGCAATACAAAGAGCGCAATCCAAATACTTCCACTAAGAATTAATGCAATAAGAGTAATTGTTATAATCCAAAAATATGTGCCAAATGTGACATTTCTATTGCCACCTAATGGAATGTATAAGTAGGTTTGTAGCCAACGAGAAAGTGAAATGTGCCAACGTTTCCAAAAGTTACTACAGTTTTGAGCTTTGTATGGCGAATCAAAGTTTTTAGGCAAGTGGAATCCCATTAGTAACGATAAACCTATCGCAATATCGGTATATCCCGAGAAATCGGCATACACTTGCAATGAGTATAAAAACAATGCCGCAACATTTTCAAATCCCGAAAAGAGTAGGGGATTATCAAATATTCGATCAATAAAATTAAGTGCTAAATAGTCGCTTAAAATAATCTTTTTGAGCAATCCATTAATAATCCAAAATATAGCAATGCCAAACTGCATTTTACTCAAATTATACTTTTTATATAATTGAGGGATGAAATCACTCGCTTTTACAATTGGTCCTGCAACTAATTGAGGGAAGAATGTGACATAAAAACCAAAGTCCAAGATATTTCGTACAGGTTTTATTAATCCTTTATACACATCGCAAGTATAACTCATAACCTGGAATGTATAAAACGAAATACCTACAGGGAGAATAATGTTGTCAACACTGAAAGAGGTGCCAAAAAGATTATTAAAGCCTGATGCTGCAATGTTAGTAACCTCAATATTAAGCCCTAATATAGTATTTATGACATCAACAAAGAAATATGCATACTTAAAATAGCAAAGTATTGATAAATCAATGATGATACTTAAGATGAGAAATAACCTTTTTGCTAATTGAGTTTTTGCTAAAGCTATTCGTTTTGCAATAAAGAAGTCGGTACAGGTTACTAATAAAAGCAAGCCCACAAATAACCCACTTGTTTTATAGTAAAAGAATAGACTAATAAAGAATAGATAACTGTTCCTTAAAATCTTTTTGTTTTTGAAAAATGCAAATCCAGCAAAGACAAAAGCAAAGAATGCCCAAAATTGAAATTGCGTAAACAATAATGGGTTGCTTGAGTCAAAGGAAAAGACGTATGCTAAATAGTTGAAAAAATCACTCATTAATGTCAATATTACGGAAATCACGAACGAAGGCGTTGTAGAATAAGTCGCCTAATAGTTCATATCCAGTTCGGTTAAAATGTATTCTATCTGATTGCATGAGCTGTTGTTCTACCCACACTTTAGATGATTCAGGACCACCCATAACACGGAATAGGTTCCATACAGCGCCATGATATTCTTTTGCTAAACTGATAAAAGCTTGTTCCACTTTTACTGTATTAGGATTGTATCTGCCACCCCCTCGCGCATTTAATTTGCAATCATTATTTGTGATAAAAATAAATACAGCATTAGGATTTACTGCTTTTATCTTGTTGATAAGGCGACGATAATTTTGCTTAAATTCTTCGGCATTAAATTTTGTTGGTGGTACATTCGCATCGTTGATACCAATTCCCATGATAACAATATCTGGCGATACTAATGTCAAGTCTTCTTGAAATTTATTACATCTCAACCACGATGGAACCGATGCTCCATTTATCCCAGCCTCGTAATATGATAATCCAGAGAATGTGTTGACAGGAATAAGACCTCTAAATGTAATTGGACTTTCGGATGCTCCTTCAAAAATCACCTTTCCCTCACTTGCTTCAGAGGGTAAATGAAACGTATATGAATCCTCTCCAAATGCTGATGGAACTATAGTGTCTTCTCCACATATTAATAACGGATATATGGTTTTATTTTCATCATGGCCCAATACAATTAATTGATTATATTCCCATGGCTCCTCCTCTGATGATTTCAAGTTAAAATAAACAGATGCATTTGAATCACTCGATTTAATGGCTGCACCAGTCAACCCCAATGGTAAAGATGGCGTACGATCAACGCATCGAGCATTAGTCCAAGCACCAGTTGTCGACATTTGATAATTTGTTGGAGCATTAGTCCCCATTGTTCTATATGGGAATATAATTCCTTTTGAGGATGTATAGTCACCAATTAAATTTCTAAAATTAGTCCGTAATCGATGGCTAAAAACGCCAGCTTGAACATGACTTCCGCCCATGTGTAATATGGAAATTTGTCCTTGCCCCATAGCCATAATTTGGTCTATCTTATTATACAAGTTAAGGAGCAATGAGTCATTTCCAGGAACTAATAACACATTGGCATCGTGATTAATACAAGAATAGTTTTCAATAGGTTTGAATTCACCATACTCGTAGGCAAACAAATTTATGCTTGATAAAAGCATACCAAGCATAAACAGAATGTATCGAAGAGGTGGTAAAGTCATTGTTTTAGTTTTGTTCTTTATCTAAGCCGTTTCTAAAACGATAAAATTTGTAATATAATTGGAATGTGTCAAATAATATGTTTGAAATTTCTTTAGCACCTTTAGGCGTAAAGTGAATGTGGTCAGACCCAGCTAATTGAGGACGTGCTTTAACCCAATTTACAATCGAGTTGCGTCCACCCATAGCCGAATACATATCCCAAAAGGCTACCCCCGATTCGTTTGCAGCTTCTCGTATTGCACTCACAACTTTTTCCATCTGTGGATAAGTTTGCATTTTGCCATTTTGACGAGTAGCCATGTCGGCAGGACCGATAAATAATATGCAAGCTGATGGCTCTAAGGTTTTGAATAACTCAATTTGCTTTTTTAGTGTATTTTTGAATGATTCAATGTTTTTATCGGTTTTCAAATAAGGCACAGAGTTGCCACCATATTGAAGAATGATAAGTCCCACATTTTCATGATTGAAAAATGGTTTCATTGATGAAGTATCGATAGCAGTAAACATTGTTCCTGAGCAACCTCGCATAGGTATGTTGTCAATGCTCACTCCGGTATTTCCGTCTAACATTATGCCATACACTTCAGATCCACTTCTAATTGAAATTGTTGCCGACTTTACGGAGTCATTAAATGTCGCTGAATACATCATTGGAGCAACCTGTTCTAATTCAATAGCACCTTTTGATGTTGAAACTTTGAACGAACCGCTACGAGCATTTATAGTGACCTTTTTGAATCGTGCTGATAGTGGATAGTGCTTTGCCAATCCCGAAACTCTCACATTAACACCTCCTGAGCAATTGGTTACTTGTCCCATTACTCCATAGCGACTATGTGAAACCCTATTTTCAGACCCACCATAAATCAGACCTCGAGATAGTTCTTTTGGGCTTGTTTGTTGAGAAAGAGTATATGTTGCAATGGTTTGTTCCACTGGTATCATCCCCACACCTAATCCTCCAAATTGCTCTTGGAAACGGCTTCTCAAATCGCATGAAATGCGGTCGCACTCCAATTGAGAGTCGCCATAGTGCAAAATCCGTACATGATTTTTGCTCGCACCATCTAACGCCTTGAAAAAGTTATCTAAGTAGGCAATGTCATTGTTGGGTAAGAAAAATCGTGCAGGGCTTGTCTCGCAAAATTTCTTGAATTCATTCTCTTTAGCAATTTCCAAATCACTCTTTCTTTTTTCAATAATATCTTTAGGTGACTCTTGAGGAGTTGCAATAGTGTCTTTGTCAACAGAAATAACCTCGGCTATTGAGGGGAATTTCAATGTTGTGCCAAAGAAACTCATGCCATCATTAGGAAATATTATGCACAATAATCCCAATGATGCTAATACTGCTAAAATGAATTTCAATACTGATTTTGCTTGCATGGACTAAAATTCGCTTGTGAAGTGGAATTTAATTTTAGGGAAATCAGATTGAGCCATTTGAAGCACATAATTAGAATCGGCAAGGAATACATCACGACCTTCTTTGTCAACAGCCATAAATTGGTGCTTGCGTTTTTTGAATGCTTCTAATGCTGCAGCGTCATCGCTTTCAATCCAACATGCTTTATATAATGAGATTGGTTCCCATCTACATTGAGCACCATATTCGTTTAGCAAACGATATTGAATAACTTCAAACTGCAATTGACCAACCGTACCAATGATTTTGCGGCCATTGAATTGGTTGACAAACAGCTGAGCAACACCCTCGTCCATCAATTGTTGAACTCCCTTTTCGAGTTGCTTTGACTTCATAGGGTCGGTATTTTCAATATACTTAAACATTTCGGGAGAGAAACTTGGCAATCCTTTGAAGTGGAGTTGCTCGCCTGCAGTTAGAGTATCGCCAATTTTGAAATTGCCAGTGTCGGGAATCCCTACGATGTCACCAGGGAATGCTTCATCTACAATATTTTTCTTTTGAGCCATGAATGCTGTAGGTGCAGCAAATTTCATCATTTTACCCGAACGAATGTGTTTGTAATTGGCATTGCGTTCAAATTTGCCAGAGCAGATTTTTACGAATGCAATACAACTGCGGTGGTTGGGGTCCATATTTGCGTGAATCTTAAATACAAAACCTGAGAAGTTATTCTCTTCAGGTTTGATTTCGCGTTCTTCGGCTTGAATAGGACGTGGTGATGGAGCAATTTCAACAAAACAATCAAGAAGCTCTTTTACGCCAAAAGTGTTTAGTGCCGAACCAAAAAATACAGGGGCTACTTTGCCTTTTAGATATTCCTCTTTGTCAAATTCGGGATATACACCTTCAATAAGTTCGAGGTCTTCTCTCAATTTTGATGCATCGGCATCTCCCACATGTTCATCAATGCGAGGGTCGTTTACATCTTCAATTTCTACACGTTCCGATACCTTTTGTTTGTTAGGAGTAAATAAATCAAGAGATTGCTCGTAGATGTTATATACACCCTTGAATTTTGCACCAACATTAATAGGCCAACTTAAAGGACGTACACTAATTTTAAGTTCCGATTCAAGCTCATCGAGAATCTCAAATGGGTCTCTACCTTCGCGGTCTAATTTGTTTACAAATATAATAACAGGAGTGTTGCGCATGCGACACACTTCCATCAACTTACGAGTTTGTTGCTCAACACCTTTTGCTACGTCAACCACAATAATAACACTATCTACGGCGGTCAATGTGCGATAAGTATCTTCGGCAAAGTCTTGGTGACCAGGGGTATCCAAAATGTTGATTTTATAATCACCATAATTAAAACCCATAACCGATGTTGCAACCGAAATACCACGTTGCTTTTCGATTTCCATCCAGTCAGATGTGGCTGTTTTTTTTATTTTATTTGATTTTACGGCTCCTGCAATATGAATTGCACCACCATATAAAAGCAATTTCTCTGTTAGAGTAGTTTTACCCGCGTCAGGGTGACTAATAATCGCAAATGTGCGACGACGGCTTATTTCATCAATTAATGTTGCCACTTAAAAAATATTATTTGTTGTTATTATTTATTCGATTAATACATTCAATTAAACTATCTTGCCAGTAAGGGATAGTTACATTATATGTCGCTTTAATTTTTGTTTTATCAAGTACGCTATAGAATGGACGTACTGCTGCAGTAGGGTAGTCCTTTGTTGGAATTGGATGTACTTCGCAATTTGTAATGTTCCCATATCGGTGTATCGCTTTTGCAAAGTCATACCACGAACACACTCCCTCATTGGAGAAATGATATATACCCTCTACCCATTGATGTGAGATTAATATTGCATATATCGCTTTGGCTAAGTCATAGGCATAAGTCGGAGTCCCTATTTGATCACATACTACACTCAGTTGAGTACGCTCATTTCCCAATCTCAACATCGTTTTTACAAAGTTGTTCCCATAGGGAGAATATAACCACGAAGTGCGTATGATAATGCTATCGGGAGCGAGTGCCAATAGCGCAGTTTCACCTTTTCTTTTGGTTGTGCCATATTGAGATATTGGATTTACTTTGTCCGACTCTTTGTATGGACAATGAGCAGTGCCGTCAAATACATAATCAGTAGATATATGGATAACTTTTGCACCATTAGCATCGGCTGCAGTAGCGATGTTCTGCACTGCATTGATATTTATTGCCGCACACTCCAATTTTTCATCCTCGGCTTTGTCTACAGCGGTATATGCCGCACAGTTTACGATGTGTGTAATGTCATTATTGCATACAAATGTTTTAACCGCGTCAGCATTGGTTAAATCAAGTTCGGCAATATCGGTATACAATGTTTTGCCAGGGATTTCTGCCTCTAAAACATTGCGCAATTCATTGCCTAATTGTCCATTTGCTCCAGTTACAAGTATCTTCATAATACACTTAGGTTATTTAAGACTGCAAAGATACTGAAAATCACTCGCATTTGCAAGAAAATCGAGGTGGGATTATGGCGTATTTTGGCTTTTTGTGCTATACAAACTATTGTTGATATAAAGGCATTTTTTGAGAATTATATGCGAATAGATTAAGTGTATTGAGTGCGTCAAAACTCTCAAGGTGGAAAACGCATTCACTTATTCATAAATTTTTACTCTTCGTTTTTGAAAAGTTTATCCTCTGAATCGAGTTTGAAGTAGTGAGAAAGTAGGGCAATAAATCGAGTGATTTGGGTGAGTGCAGTTAGTGTGTCTTTGGTTATTTCTTTTCCTTGTAGGCGGAGTAGGAGCATGCCATAAAGTGCAGTAAAGCAGGTCTCTAATTCACCTTGCTTATTTTCGCCTGCTTTTGCACGCAATTCAACAATAAAGGGGAGAGTTTTATAGTATTCAGCGCTATATTCAGTGAATTGGGGGTCTTTTAATATGGCATCATGTAATTGCGCAAGTTGAAGTATTATATTCTTGTTAAGCTGTAAATGTCCACTCTTAATAACATCTTCACGGCGCATCATATCGATTAGCGACTCATACCATTCAATCATTTGCTTTTGTTGCTCTTCGGTTAAACTGAATTTAGCAACGATATTTTGAGCGATTTTGTCAATATCTAAATCATTGGCACGAATTAAATCTTCAATTTGCCACATATATAATAAGTATTCGGCAATGTTTTCTTTGCGTTTTTGAGATGCTACAAACATAATTCTTTATTTGATTAAATAACTCTACAAAGTTACGATTGATGACTATTTTTTGCAAAATTATAGAAAGTAAATTTTGTGAAAATTAGAGGCATTTCTAAATATTTTGTGTAATTTTGTTGCGTAATGCCTCGTGGTGTAATGGTAGCACGTCGGATTCTGGTTCCGCCTGTGAGGGTTCGAATCCTTCCGGGGCAACAAAAAAATATTTTAGTGTGTTTATAGATTCGATTTACTTGGTAATGTAATAATTAAAGCCTCAAAAAGGTGTTATAGGTGCATTTTTGTCAGAAATGATAAAAATGTTCATGTTTTGAATAAAAACTTATATATTTAATGTGTTATTACCAAATAAATAACTATCTTTGCAGTCGTTTTTGCCAAATTGTGCAAATTCGAATGCTTTAATTTGATAAAAAGTTATAAAAACAATGATAAATATTACTTTTCCTGATGGTAGCGTAAAGCAATTTGAATCTGGGATTACTCCTCTTCAAATTGCAGAAAGCATTAGCTCGCGTTTGGCTCAAGATGTTCTTGCAGCTTCTATTAACGAGCAAGAATGGGATTTGACTCGCCCCGTCAATGAAGATGCGTCAATAAAGTTATTTAAGTGGGATGATGCTGAAGGTAAGCATGCATTTTGGCACAGTTCTGCTCACTTGTTGGCTGAAGCTCTTCAAGAGTTGTATCCTGGTGTGAAATTTGGTATCGGTCCAGCTGTTGAAAATGGCTTCTACTATGATATTGATCCAGGTGAACACACGCTTACAGCTGCCGACTTCCCAAAAATTGAGAAAAAAATGCTCGAATTGGCTCAACGTAAAGTTGAAATCAAACGTAGCGATATTTCAAAAGCTGATGCATTGAAACTTTTTGGCGATAGAGGAGAGGTATATAAATGTGAACTTATTAACGAACTTGAAGATGGTACAATTTCTACCTATACTCAAGGTTCGTTTACCGACCTTTGCCGTGGTCCACATATTCCTAACACTGCTCCTATCAAAGCGGTTAAAGTAACATCGCTTGCTGGTGCTTACTGGCGTGGTGATGAAAAACGCAATCAATTGGTGCGTGTGTATGGTATCACATTCCCTAAAAAGAAAATGCTTGACGAGTATCTTGTGATGCTTGAAGAAGCTAAGAAACGCGACCACCGTAAGTTGGGTAAAGAGATGGAATTGTTTGCATTCTCTCAAAATGTAGGTGCTGGTCTTCCATTGTGGCTTCCTAAAGGTGCTGCATTGCGCGATCGTCTTGAACAATTCCTTCGCAAAATCCAAAAACAATATGGTTACCAACAAGTAATCACTCCACATATTGGCAACAAAATGCTATATGTTACTTCAGGTCACTATGCTAAATATGGTAAGGATTCATTCCAACCAATTCATACTCCTGAAGAAGGTGAAGAATACTTGCTTAAACCAATGAACTGTCCTCACCATTGTGAGATTTTCAAGGCATTCCCTCGTTCTTATCGTGAATTGCCATTGCGTCTTGCTGAGTTTGGTACAGTATATCGTTATGAACAAAGTGGTGAGCTTCATGGATTGACACGTGTTCGTGGCTTTACTCAAGACGACGCACACATTTTCTGTGCTCCTGATCAAATTAAAGACGAGTTCTTGAAAGTAATGGATATTATTCTATTCATTTTCAAAGCTCTCAAATTTGATAATTTTGAAGCTCAAATTTCATTGCGTGATCCTAATAATAAGGATAAATATATTGGTAGCGATGAAAATTGGCATCTTGCTGAGAATGCAATCATTGAAGCATGTGCTGAAAAAGGATTGAATGCTCGCACCGAGCTCGGTGAGGCTGCATTCTATGGTCCTAAGCTTGACTTTATGGTGAAAGATGCTCTTGGTCGTCGTTGGCAATTAGGCACAATTCAAGTTGACTACAACTTGCCTGAACGTTTCCAATTGGAATACACTGGTGCAGATAACCAAAAACACCGTCCGGTTATGATTCACCGTGCGCCATTTGGCTCTATGGAACGATTTGTGGCTGTGCTTCTTGAACATACTGCAGGTAAATTCCCATTATGGCTCGCTTCTGACCAAGCTGTAATTCTTCCTATCAGTGAAAAGTTCAATGACTATGCATATAAAGTTGCAAAAGAACTTAATGATAAGGATATTCGAGCAATCGTAGATGACCGAAATGAAAAAATTGGTAAGAAAATTCGCGATAATGAGCTCAAAAGAATACCCTATTTGCTCATTGTAGGTGAAAAAGAAGCAGAAAATGGTGAAATTTCTGTAAGAAAACAGGGCGAAGGTGATAAAGGTTCGATGAAAATTACTACCTTTGCAGAAAATTTGACTGAAGAGGTCGAAAAAATGATTAATCAATAATTACTGAATGGAGAAAAAGCCCTTTAATGGACCACAGCCCAATCGCAATAATGCGGGGCAACAACGCAGAGGCGACAAAAACGCTAAAGACCCTTATATGATTAATGAGCAAATTAGAGCTCGTGAGGTACGTCTTGTTGGCGATAATGTTGAAGTGGGTGTTTATTCAATTTCTGAAGCATTGAAGATTGCTGACGAACAAGGTCTTGACCTTATTGAAATCTCACCAAATGCTGAGCCTCCAGTATGTAAGATTCTTGATTATCAAAAATTCTTATACCAACAAAAGAAACGCCTTAAAGAGCAAAAGGCTAAGGCTACAAAAATTGTTGTTAAAGAAATTCGTTTCGGACCTCAAACCGATGATCATGATTACAACTTTAAGTTGAAACATGCAATGGGATTCTTGAAAGAAGGCGCAAAAGTTAAGGCTTATGTATTCTTCAAAGGTCGTTCAATTTTGTTCAAAGAGCAAGGCGAAGTGCTATTGTTGCGTTTTGCTAATGACTTGGAAGAATATGGTAAGGTAGAACAAATGCCAGTTCTTGAAGGGAAACGAATGATATTAATGATTACTCCAAAGAAAAAATAAAATCAACGTCACGTGTGACGACGATAATTTAAATAATTCGAATTAATTTTTTAAAAGTAACAAAAATGCCAAAGATTAAAACTAACTCCGGTGCCAAAAAAAGGTTCACCCTTACCGGATCAGGAAAAATCAAAAGAAAACATGCTTTTAAGAGTCACATCTTAAC
>JAEIGA010015742.1_pt1 | contig 11511 bp, 11 predicted proteins | sample 9270691 | NCBI WGS metagenome assembly JAEIGA01 (sample SAMN17057246, study PRJNA624740) | gut metagenome | biome: biome; isolation source: fecal sample | host: Bos grunniens | place: China: Xizang | collected 2019
ATGTAACTTATAAATCACAAACTTGGTTTAATAACATTTACATTAGGGGATCATTAGATAGTGCGTTGAAATATGTCTTGCAGCAAAGTTTGATTTTTCAAGAGTTATATTTCCCTAATGGAAGTAATAGATTTGTTCCAACTTTAAGAGATGTGCATGAATGTCATATCCATTATGACTTTAAGCAAGATTTCATGGAAATATACAATTTAATTGTTGAAAAAAAAATAGCATTATATCATTTTACCGATTGTAGAAATATTAAATCAATAAAGAACGAAGGATATATTTTATCGCAAAAAGAATTACGAAACAGAAATCTTATCCCTAGTTATGCATCGTCTGAAGAATCTCGCAAAATGGATATGATACAGGGCTTGGATGGTTATGTAAGATTAAGTTTTGTTAAAAGTCATCCAATGATGCATACTTCAATGACATGTGGTAGATTGTCACGACCTACTATTTTAGAAATTAATCCTATGATATTATTGTTGCCAGGGGTTCTCGTGTCAGATCAGAACGCACTAAAAAAAGGTGCTAATATAGGTAGTGATGTCAAGCATTTGAAGCATGTGCATTTTGAACTATTTGACCGAAATTATTTGGATTTAGATCCTATGTCAAAGTCTTACTATCAAGCAGAGGTTTTAGTTCCTAGCCGTATTGGAAATGATATGATTCTAAATTATTCTAATTTATAAAATACATATGTTATGGCACCAAAAACTGTTAAAGAGACATTGAAAATGTTGATTTCGATAGTAGAAAGAGACACAAACACTGAGATTATTTACGGAAAAGTTGCAGATATACTTGCAGACATATGTACAGAATCTCTAAACCCTTTAAAACCAACTGGAGGAAAGGTCGGTTATGCGGGAAGTCCATTAATTGATGAATGGGAGTATAAAGAGAATGCCTACCCATTTCATATAAAAGATAATATTACACAGAGAATGGTTCCTGATCCTAGAGTGGTATTAATCGGAAAATTTATTTATCAAATAGGTGTAGATAATTTTGGTGATGGTATGCCAGATATGCAAACTGTATATCAAAAAACGGGGCAGCGTATTCACACCTATGTATCCCCACTCAGTGCAGCATGGCATGGAATAGGTTGGTGGCAAAATTAAATAACCAGTTCTATCTGAAAATATATATGAGACCTTAAAAGTTTAAATAATAAAACCTTTAAGGTCTTAAAAATTATATAAGGATTGAATAGCATATTAGTTAAACATATTTCGTTTCTATCGTATTGGGTTTAACTCCATATTTCCGAAACATTCGAAGATGTCGAGCAGATAGTTTCGGATTAACTTGATACTTCCAATAGGTTGAAATTACTATATTTGTGCTACTAAAACGAGTCTTTATCATCCAAAATTAGCGATGCGACATTTTTGCTCGACCACAACCAAACCAGAGTACGAAAATCGGGGCGTCCTGGCACGCAAAGGCTTACAGGAACAACCTGAGGGGGTACTGAAAAGAGAAGAACGCGAGTTCTTCTCTTTTTTTGTGGTGTGCAAATGGCAGGAAAGAGAAAAAATATTGTATAACAAATATATTTTTTATATATTTGTTGCACTACTAATTGTAAATGTGCGACATATGAAAACTACAGGCTTTTTTTCTATTGTGAAGTGGTGTGGAGTGGCAACAATATTACTTACTCTTGTCGCTTGGCAGTCGAAGGATAATAACCATAAACCAGATACATCCGAGAATTTTATTGCGGAGATGCTGAACGCTCACAGCGATATACAGCAGATGCGCAAGGAGGGTAAAACGGTTCATCAGATACACCAGCGTCTGGTGGAGTATCATCTGCAATTTACACGCAACTACCCAATTTATTACGATTGGTGGTTGCAGGATGCTACGTATGATGCTCCTGAAGATCCCCACAAGTGGTATTGGGGTAATGATTTCGCCACAGCTCTGTCAATACGTCTGGCGAACCACAAGCAGCCTGCGGTAGAGAATACTCCCGAGGCGGTAGATAAGGCTTTTAAGCAATATATGAAGCTATGCGTGGAGCGTCGCGAGCGTCGTCTGAAGGAGTTTGTGAAGGAGTCTCCCGAAGTGGTTTTCACTAAGATGCGTCCTTTGCGCCCTTCTTTCTATGCCTACTCTGAGGGTTTGTCGGATGCACGTCACGAGCGCAATTTTATGCCAGGATCATCACTCAATAAGTTCAAGATGAATGGAATCTGGGCTGAGGAGGAGACCCTGCTTGCGGATGAGGATGGTGGCTTCCGTGATCTAGATGTTCACTTCGATGGCGAGCATCTGTTGTTTGCGTGGAAGAAATCGACACTGGAAGATGACTACCATCTCTATGAGATGAACCTCAAGAATAAAGAGATTAAGCAGATTACTTTTGGTTTGGGTAATGCCGATTTTGAGGGTATCTATCTGCCCGATGATAATATCTTGTTCAACTCTACTCGCTGTGGCGGCGCTTCCGACTGCTGGCACACCGAGGTTTCGAATATGTATATGTGCGATCGTGAGGGTCGTTTTATGCGTCAGATAGGTTTCGATCAGGTGCATACCACTACTCCAACGCTGTTGGATGATGGTCGTGTGGTATATACCCGTTGGGATTATAGTGACCGTGGTCAGATTTGGACACAGCCTCTGTTCCAGATGAACTCCGACGGCACAGGTCAGGCTGAGTATTACGGAATGAATAGTTGGTTCCCAACAACGGTTGTCCACACCAAGCAGATACCTGGCACTCGAAAAGTGATGACAACATTCATTGGTCACCACACCCCACAGCACGGCAAGCTCGGTATTATTGATCCCGAGGCGGGTCGTGACGAGAATGAGGGCGTGATGTTCGTAGCCCCAATGCGCAAGCCCAAGGCGGAGAAGATTGATGCTTATGGTCAGTGGGGAGAGCAGTTTATGTATCCAGAGCCGCTGAATGAGCGTGAATTTCTGGTGTCGTACACTCCGCTGGGATACCACGTGGGACGTGATAGAATGACATTTGGAATATACTGGATGAATGTGGACGGCGAGCGTGAGCTGTTGGTAGCTGCCCCAGGCACATCGTGCAACCACGCCACTTTGGTAGCCCCTCAGAAGCGTCCATTCGTGAAGGCGTCAACGGTTGATTACACTCGCAACGATGGCGTGTATTATATGCAGAACATCTACGAAGGCGGTGGCTTGGAGGGCGTTAAGCCTGGCACAATCAAGAAATTGCGAGTGGTAGAGATTCAGTATCGTGCCGCTACCGTAGGTAAAGCCGCAGGTGGTGGTAAAGGTGGTGGTGCTATGGTTGGAACACCTCCAGGCGTTGGTCGCACAGCGTGGGATTTGAAGAAGATTTGGGGCGTGGCTGATGTGTATGAGGATGGTTCGGCATTCTTCCGTGTGCCAGCCCGCAAGCCTCTGTATTTCCAGGCACTTGATGAGCGCGGATATGTTGTGCAGACTATGCGTAGCTGGTCAACGCTTCAGCCTAGTGAGACCCAGAGCTGCGTGGGTTGTCACGAGCATAAGAACACTGTGCCAGTGTCGGAGTTTGGAATGTCGCAGGCTATGAAGGCGGGTGTGCAGGAACTGCAAGCAGAAGATGAAATGGGTACACGCAACTTCGCTTATATGAAGGAGGTGCAGCCCGTGTGGGATAAGCATTGCATATCGTGCCACGATGGCGTAAAGCATAAGATGAGTCTTAAGGGCGACTTGAAGCAGTTTGATTATGAGAGTAAGCGTTTATATAACGACTCTTATATAAACCTTACCCATACAAAGCCTGAACTTGATAGAGTATGGACCATTACCGCCAACCCATTCCACCCCGAGGTGAATTGGATTGACGCAATGTCGGAACCTACAATGCTGAAGCCATACACCGCAGGTGCTGCAACAAGTAATATCATCAAGCGAATGGAGAGTGGTCACGGCGGCACAAAAGTATCGAAGGAGGAGATCCATCACGTTGCCCTGTGGCTTGATTTGCTGGTGCCATTTGTGGGCGATTACCGCGAGTCTAACATCTGGTCGGCAGATGATCACGCCTACTACGATTACTACGACAACAAGCGCCAGAAGGCGCGCGAGGAGGATGCCGAGAATATCCGTCAGCTAATTGAATATCAGAAATCGCAGAAGTAATGAAACGATTATACATCGCAATATTTGCACTCTCTGCTATCCTTTTGGGCGTGGCAGGAAAATCAACAAGAGGCGTATTTGCGCCCGATAGAGTATTTTTGGTGGGAGAGGAGATGTTTGTTGCAAACAGAGCAGCAAATCAGCTGGTGAAGCTCTCTAAAGATGGCAAAACGATAGAGCAGGAGGTAAAGTTGCAATCTCCCGTAACCGACCTTGTGCAGACTCCCAAAGGTGATCTGTGGGCTACCTGCGAGGGTAATATGGGTTGGCTCTATAAGCTTGACAAGGAGCGTCTGTCGGTAGAGAAGAAGTTTGAAGGTGGTGCTACTCCATCGGCGATTCTCTACAACTCGAAAAGTAATTCTTTGTGGGTTGCACAGCGCTATGGTAATGAACTTTGGGAGGTGGATGCCGCAACGGGAGAGAAAAAAGCGGTGGTCGAGGTTGGACGCGAGCCTGTGGATATGATCTCGTTTGAGGATGATAATCTGTTGCTTGTAGTCAACAACCTGCCCGAGATGGCTTCGACAGAGGAGCACGTGGCGGCGCAGCTTGATGTGGTGGATGTGGCAACACATAAGGTGCAGAGCCGTATCCTTCTGCCAAATGGTGCTACCGATGTGAAATCTGTTGCTAAGGATATGACAGGCGAGTATGCCTATGTTACGCATCTTTTGGCGCGTTATCAGTTGCCAACCACGCAGCTCGATCGTGGCTGGATGTCCACAAATGCGTTGTCGATAATCGATCTGGAGGCAAAAGAGTGTCTTACAACCGTACTTCTTGACACCCCACAGAAGGGTGCGGCAAACCCCTGGGAGGTGTGTGTAACACCCGATAACGAAGAGATTATAGTTGCCGCTGCTGGCAGTCAGGAGGTGGTTGTGATTAATCGTCAGGGTCTGCACACCAAACTAGCACAGGCGGTAGATGGTCGTGCAACACCTTCTATGGGTGATTGGAACAATATTCCCAATGATGCAGGCTTCCTCTACGGTATTAGAGATTTTATCCCAACAGGTGGTAAGGGTGTGCGCTCGGTCGTGGCTACCGAGGAGAAGATATATGCTGTGAATTACTATACTGCCGAAATGACAGCCATCTCGCGCAAGGATCGCAGTAAACAAAACACAAGTTTGGGAACATCGCTCTCATCTACGATTGTAGGTCGAGGAGATATGTATTTCCACGATGCTACGCTGTGTTATCAAACATGGCAGAGTTGTGCGACATGCCATCCCAACGATGGTCGTATGGATGGTCTTAACTGGGATCTGCTAAACGATGGTATGGGTAATCCAAAGAATTCAAAGACTCTATTGCTGTCGCATCAAACGGCGCCTTGTATGGCTACGGGTATTCGTGCCAATGCCGAGACAGCGGTGCGTTCGGGTGTGAAATATATCCTTTTTGCTGCAAATGTGGAGGATGATGTTTTTGTTGCTATGGATGAGTATTTGAAGGCTCAAAAGCCGATCCCAAGTCCATATCTCAAGAATGGGAAACTCTCCGAGGCGGCGAAGCGCGGTAAGGTAATTTTTGATCGGGAGTGTGCAATGTGCCATTCGGGTAAGTATTATACCGATTTTAATCTTTATGATGTGCCATGGACAACAGGTGCAGATAAAGGGCGCAAGATGGATGTTCCACACCTTAACGAGTGTTGGCGTACGGCTCCGTATCTCTATGATGGTCGTTGCGCAACAATGCAAGAGATGTTAAAGGTGCATGGACCACGTAAAGCAACAACAGATGAGGAGTTGGCTGATTTAGCCGAGTATGTATTGTCCTTGTAATGGTGGAGAAGAGCAGGGGAGTGGATTAAAAGCCCCCCCCGATTTTATCTGCTATTTTAATCAATATGCGGGATCTTCAGGATAGCGCAGATAGTATCACCGCAAAAACGCAAAATCAGAATAGGACTTAATATTTTGATGTTGGTCGCAGACTGAGGAAGCGCAGCATACTAAACGTATGTGAGCAATCCAAAATCAAGCCAAACGCCAAAAGATTTGTTCTATTCTGATTTTTTATTCTTTGAGGTCGTTAGCGGTTATATGCGTAACCTTACCATCACGCATAACAACTAATTCTCCGTCCTCTTTTAATACCTTCTCCTTAAGACGCTGCTGCGCCAAAAGGATACCTGCATCTATCTTTTCCTGTAACTGTTCAAGTTCCAATTCACCCATACGCTCTACATTTTGCAAATTGTACGATAAGCCACCGAATCAACTACCTCACGAATCTCATCGTGCATTCCGTATGCCACCTTCTTAACGCCCTCAACCGAACTATTATTGTATATCACCCAATAGTCGCAGATGGGGGTGTAAAGGGTTGTGAGGTATCTTAGACCTCGATAGTAACGGCGACGAACCACCTCTGGTGGGACATTGTGTCCGCCCTCAATCACACGCTGAGCCACGCGCTCAACAGCCTGGTCAGGCGTAGGCAACCAGAAATAGAGCAACGAGACGAAGTAGCCTCTCTCCTGCGCCATCTGGATAAAACGCGTGTAATATCTCGTAGCCAACGTAGTCTCAAAAGCAAAATCTGCGCCAGCAGCCATCAGTGCATCCATACGCTGACGCATCAGGCGTCCCGCCTCGATAGACACACGCGAGGGGTTGAACGGCGAGAGTCCCTTTGCAATCTCGTCGGCATTGACAAACTCGTGACATTCGAGCATCTCGGGCAGCACAGCATACGAAGCCGTAGTCTTTCCCGCGCCATTACATCCTGCTATGATATATAGTTTTGGCATACGATGTCCATAGTAATTATCGCAAAGATAACAATTTTCTTTTAATTTCCAAATATTTAGACCCTCAACCTTTTTACACTCTATCAACAAGGCACAAGATTTGCACCAAAATAGTAAAATTTTTCGAGTATGATTTCATCAACCATTAAACTATTTCTAATTATGACATTAACGATGAGTAAAATTGAGTTAAAACCACTTCCCTACACCTACAAGGCTCTGGAGCCATACATCTCGGAGCAGACGCTGATTTATCATCACGACAAGCATCTGGCAGCGTACGTGAACAAAACGCTGGAGCTGATTGCGGGCACGGCCTATGCCGATGCGACATTAGAGGAGATTGTGCTCTCGGCAGATGGCGCACTATTTAATAATGCAGCGCAGGTGTGGAACCACAACTTCTACTTTGAACAACTATCGCCCAACCCTCAGGTTAAGCCCGAAGGGGAGCTTGCTAAGGCTATTGACTCTACATTTGGCAGTTATAAAAAGCTGCGCGAGAGGATGACAGCCGAGGCTCTGTCGTTGTTCGGCTCGGGATGGGTGTGGCTGGTGAGTGACCAGCACGGTAAGCTCAAGATAGTGAGCAAGCCCAACGCAGGCAACCCGCTGACTGATGGATTATATCCGCTGCTGGCGATAGATGTTTGGGAGCACGCTTACTACATTGACCACCGCAATGCCCGTGTGGAGGGCGTGAATGCCTTGTGGAACGTGGTGGACTGGAATGTGGTGGATGAGCGATATGCGGAGATATTAGAAATGACAAAGTAGGGAGAAGAGTCCAAAATTCCACAAAAAAGGAAATGGCAAATTTGCCATTTCCTTTCCTATCATGTAAAAACAAATTAATTGGCATCAGACCTGTTAGTAAATCTGTATTGCGCACCGCAACCAATTATAAAATCCAACATATCCTTAAATACGTATTCTACATCCGATAAGGTGGATACACCTGTGCTATCTCCAAACTTATTATAAAGCACTTGTGGCAAATCAATTGCTCTAACATCCAAATGCTTTGCCATTATTTCAACATCCTCCTTATCTACAACAGCAACATAATTAGGGTTCTTGCAATCCGTTTCATAATCTTCACAATAATATTGCAGTACAAGATTATTCATAAAATCATACCCAGCAATAATGGTAGCTACTATTTCGAGATCCCCATCTGATTCTATAATTATTTTCTCCGATGTAAGCATTATAAATATTGAGTTATTTTAGAGTCCCTAATTTATGTAATATTACAAATATAATAAACATTTATAAATATCGCAATTTATTAATCTATATAAACGAAAAAAGGATGCTCAATATTTAATTGAAACATCCTTTGTTGTTAGAATTTGGTTATTCTATTGGTTTAGATGTTGATATCCAAAATCTCAAACTTCAATACGCCAGCTGGCACAGTCACCTCAACAACCTCACCCTTCTTCTTACCCAGGAGAGCCTTTGCGATAGGAGTACCGATAGCGAGCTTACCCTCACGGAGGTTAGCCTCGTTCTCTGATACGATGGTATAAGTCACCTGCTTTTTATTATTGTGGTTAAGCAATGTAACCTTGCTCAAAATCTGAACCTTGCTCTTGTCAATCTTTGACTCGTCGATAATACGAGCATTGGTCAAAGTCTGCTCCAACTTTGCAATACGCATCTCCAACAAGCCCTGCGCCTCACGCGCTGCATCATACTCTGCATTCTCCGACAAGTCACCCTTGTCACGTGCCTCGGCAATGGCTGCTGAAATAGCGGGACGCTCAACCGAACGCATGTGTTGAAGCTCGTCCTTTAACTTCTGCATACCCTCTGCCGTCAAATAGATAATTTCATTTGCCATATTTATAAACAGTAAAAAAAGCCAGAATTCCAACATTGCGACCACCGCCGCGCAATCGGAATCCCGAAAAATTAATAATCCTAAATCTTATGTAACAAAGGTAAGGAGTATTTTTTGATTTTCCAATTATTTTCTCACAAAGTGCGTTTTATTGCCAGAAATATGACTCTTTGAGAGATATATCTCCACCTTATTCAACCCAAAAAAAGCGACGCATAGTTTGCGCCGCCCATACTCCCAACCACCGAAGCCTCTACTGCTCCGCCTCAACTTTTTTAGCCGCAGGGAAATCAGCCAGATATACCAGATGCTGTAAGGCGCGCAACTTATTGCGTTTCTCGGGACTCTTGTTGTATGCCGTAGGATAATAGACATAGCAGTCGATAGTCACCACCTCGTTTGTAAGCTTATTAACGGTTGTATAGCTAACAAAAGGACCGCCCATAAAGTAGTTCTCAACATCCCACAAACCACTCATCTCAACCCAAGGTCGCTCACCTATGAGCAGGGTGCGGTACTCTGGGATGTATGGCATATACTCTTCGCCTGTTTCGTCGGGGATCTCATCCACGGTTGACATATAGGAGCCTTCAGCAGGCCCTGGGATGCGGGCAGCAAACTTATTGCGAGCCTTCACCAACGCCTCTGCCGACAATGACTCCTTGCCTTTGTAGGGGTATTTGTAGATAAAGAAACCCTGGCTGGCTGTTGGGAACTCCTGCGACACCCACAGCATATCGTCAGACTCCGAGCGCACCTGATAGTCGTTTGGCACAGCCAGAGCCATACCGAACTTATCATAAATCTTCTCACGCAGCGGCGCTGAATAATACCTTGACGCATAGGCAATCGTACGATCTCGCTCCGCCTTCTCCAGCACATAGAGTATGTTGTCGCGATGGTCGCTTACATACTTGGCAAGGGATTTGGTGTCGGGACCTTTCAGGACGATGTATATCTGCGGTTTAGCCGTCTCATTGTACTTCACCGTAATGCCTGGCTCAGTAAATGAAGGATTGACATTCACCACAACGATGTTGCGGTGACGCTCCGTCAGACTCTTGAAATTGTTTGGCAGGATGCGCATCACATCATACATCGGCTCATACTGCATAAGCTCCTTCACAGGCTGCTTCAGCACCGACTGCAATGTATCACCCAGCTCACTCATCCACTCTGGCTGTGCACACACCAACACCAACTCATAAGGTTTGCCCGTAGCATTGTCAGCCGACTCCAGGGTCGCAAAGTTCTTACACCCTACAAACATCGAGAGCGTAACCACCACCAGAAGTATAGATCTTAAAATTTTCATATCTCAACACATTTAATTAAGCACAAATATAACGAAAAATTAAGTTATCACAAAATATATACCCGTAATTAAGTAAAAAGCATTACATTTGCATTTGGCATTGCCTATAAAACTTTTTACACCAATGAAGATTAAACCCTGGGGCTTTATACGCAGGCTCTTTCCTGATATGATCTGGGAGATAGATGACCCTTACGGAGTCTATCTCACCTTTGACGACGGACCTACGCCTGGCATCACCGAGTGGATACTCTCCACTCTGAGGCAGTATGACGCCAAGGCAACATTCTTCGTGCTGGGCAAAAATGCCGAGATGTATCCTGACCTGCATCGGCGCATTTTGGACGAGGGGCATAAGATTGGCAACCACACCTACTCCCACCAGAAGGGTTGGGGAATGCCTCTGGAGAAGTATATCGAGGATGTCGATTTTGCCGATGATATTCTCCACAGCGACCTCTTCCGCCCACCCTATGCGCAGACTACGCCCGCACAGATCAGAGCCGTAGCGCAACGCCACAAAGTGGTGATGTGGAACATTCTCTCGCGCGACTATTCGCGTGCCATTACCCCTGAAAAGTGTGTAAAGGAGGTTGTGCCGCACATCTGCCCTGGATGTATCATCGCCTTTCACGACAGCGTAAAGTCGTTCCGCAATATGAGCTACACCCTGCCGATTGTGCTGGAGAAGGTGAAGAAGATGGGACTGAAATGTAAAATAATAGAGTTGTAGATGAAGATAATCGTAGCCATAACAGGAGCCAGCGGCGGCGTATATGCGCGTCTTTGTCTGGAGCAGTTGCTTCAGGCGAAGGAGGTGGAGCAGATTGCGCTGATTGTGAGCGACACAGCCCACAAGGTGCTGGAGTTTGAGGGCGTGGAACTACCCCAGAGCGAGAAGATTGTCTGCTACAACAACGACGATATGTTCTCACCCGTGGCAAGTGGCTCGGCGGCATACGATGCGATGGTCGTGGTGCCCGCCTCGATGGGCAGCGTGGGGCGCATAGCATCGGGCGTATCCCTGTCGCTTATTGAGCGTGCAGCGGATGTGATGCTCAAGGAGCGACGCAAGCTGATTGTGGTGGTGCGCGAAACTCCCTACTCGCTTATCCACCTGCGCAATATGACCACCCTGACCGAAGCGGGAGCAATTATCCTGCCCGCCTCGCCATCATTCTACTCTCATCCGCAGACAATCACCGAGGCTGCCCTCACCGTCGTGGAGCGCATCATCTCACACACAGGCGTGGAATTACCTCGCTACAAGTGGGGCGAGTAAATTTAGCCAATTTGGGCAATTAGGTGCTTTCTAAAACGAAAATATCACACAATAACTCTTTCGTTTTCAGATTTTTTATTACCTTTGCGCCGAAAATTAGGAAAATTCTAATAAAAATTTCAATATTATGACAATTACAGCAGCTGATATTA
>JAEIGA010015743.1_pt1 | contig 11511 bp, 6 predicted proteins | sample 9270691 | NCBI WGS metagenome assembly JAEIGA01 (sample SAMN17057246, study PRJNA624740) | gut metagenome | biome: biome; isolation source: fecal sample | host: Bos grunniens | place: China: Xizang | collected 2019
ATATAACGTAGTGGGCGTAGTGACTATGCCCGACAAAGCCGTAGGTCGCCATCACACACAATTGCAACCCTCGGCAGTGAAAATGTATGCCGTGGAGCAAGGTATCCCTGTATTGCAACCCGAAAAGTTGAAAGACCCCGAGTTTCTAGAAGCTTTGCGTGCGCTGAATGCCGACTTGCAAATCGTCGTAGCCTTCCGCATGTTGCCCGAAGTCGTATGGGATATGCCACGCCTGGGCACATTCAATCTGCATGCAGCCTTGCTGCCACAATATCGCGGCGCAGCGCCTATCAACTGGGCGGTGATGAATGGCGAGACACAAAGCGGTGTGACTACGTTCTTCCTTGACAAAGATATTGACACGGGCGTAATCATCCACCAAACTCCCGTAGACATCACACTGACCGACGATGCTGGCGACTTGCACGACAAGTTGATGTATGTAGGCGCCGACTTGGTGGTAAAGACCGTCGACGACATCATTGCTGGCACTATCAAACCACGTCCACAAAGCGAGTGGATAACCGCTGACACGGTGTTGCACCACGCTCCCAAGATCTTCAAAGAAACTTGCCGCATCCCCTGGGCAGAAAAGTCTATGAAGGAAGTCTACGACCATATTCGCGGCCTTTCGCCCTACCCTGCTGCTTGGACAGAGTTGATCACAAGCAAAGGGCCCAGCGTGTTGAAAATCTATCGCACCGAAATGGAATTCACAACACCAACTGAAGCACCAGGCACAGTGGTCGTAGAAGCACCGAGCACTTTCAAGGTGGCTACAAAGGAAGGTTACTTGCACATTCTGTCTCTGCAAATTGCAGGCAAAAAGCGTATGGAGGTGACAGAATTCCTTCGCGGTTTTCATGCAGCGGATGATTTGAGAGTGGAGTAAGGTCGCCTAAGGCACAGGCAACATATCACACATAGCCCTACCTACATTGTCGGCGGGTTGCGAACGTGTCAGCCTTACACACCATATATATAATAAGCAAGAGGCTGGGGATGTAGCACCAACCCCGACCAGCGACCTTTTTCCAGAATATGAAAAAAATCCTCATCGCCATTCTCATTTGCACGACAGCCCTCCTGTGCAGTTGGGGTGTTTATGCATGGACACAAGTGGGCAGGTATCCCGAAAAACTATGGTTGCACAGAGCGAATAGTCTGGAGAAATGGCAAGACAATGCCGAGAAATATCCTAATGCCGAGGTAGACTTGATATTCTGGAACGGGAAATTTCACGTCGCCCACGACACCGCAGATATCACCGCGCTGACGATAGATGAATACTTCAGAGAAATGCCAAACCGCAAGGGGCATCTATGGCTGGATATCAAGAATCTAAGCAAAAACAATGCCATTGTTGCTTTACATGAATTAGACAGCCTCTGCAGTGAATACAACGTGGATAAAAGTCGCTTCATCATCGAATCAGACAACGAGTCGGCGCTATCGCATTTCACCCATAATGGCAATTATTTCACCAGTTACTATGTCAAAGCCCCTCGCCCCTCAACATTGTCTGAAGAAGAGCGAAAAGAAGTCATCTACCAACTGGAGCAAGTCGTCAACCGTGGCAATGTGTCCGCCCTGTCCTTTCCACGTCACTGGTATAAGGACATCAGCAGTGGATTGAAGTCAGACATACCCCTACTCACCTGGGACCATCACACGGGTGAATGGTTATTTCACGCTTCGTTTTGGAAACACAAAATGCTCAACGACGACCGAGTGAAGGTGATACTCGTCAAATAGACTAAATTCCTACAAAAACAGAGAGGTCATACCCATAGTACGGCCTCTTTTGTTTTGTATAAAACGGTAGTTCATTAACAGATACTAAAAATACTCAAATAACATTGACGAGTGTTCTAAAACGGAAAATATATTGTATTTTTGTCTTCATCAATTTCAACCACTTAAAGATTTCAACAATTTTAGAACACCGAGATTCTCAATATGAAGCATAAAATACTATTTTTACTCACATTCGCTCTATTCGCCAGCACGGTCGTTGCTGGTCCGATCGACGTAGATTTGGCACGAGGCAAAGCCATAAAGTTTTTGCAAAAGTACCATCCTGATGCCAGGCTTGAGGAAGACACACCAGCCTATGCACCTGTACAAAAACGCCTATTGAAAGGCGGCAAAACGGTGGAGTCACCTGCATACTATGTATTCAATGCTGAGGACGATCTGGGATTTGTCATTATCTCGTCAGACGACCGAACAGACGAAGTGTTGGGTTATAGCACGAATGGCAGATTTGATGCAGCAGAGATGCCTGATAATCTAAAGGCATGGTTGCAAAGCTATGCAGACCAGATGGCACAGTTGGACACATATACATCTGCTACTAAGCGCGTAGCGTCTACCCACCCTGCCATCTTGCCCCTGCTCACCACAAGGTGGAATCAGGATGCGCCCTACAATCGTTCGTGCCCACTGCATGGTTCGAGCCGCACCTTTACGGGATGTACTGCCACAGCTCTGGCACAAGTGATGAAATACCACGAATGGCCGAAAGAGGCGACGCCATCTATCCCAGCCTATACCACTGCTACTGCACAAATCTATGTACCCGAACTGCCGCCCACTACGCTGCGTTGGGACGAGATGAAGGATGATTATTCGCACTCCGACTATGCACCAGCTGTAGCCGAACTGATGCTCTATTGTGGTCAGGCATTGCAAAGCGATTTCACCAAATATTCCACATCAGCCTATTTGACCGATACACCAGCACTGCTTACCCAATATTTTGGTTATGATGAGAATATAGAATTCCTCTATCAAGCCAACTACCCCTTAAGTCAGTGGGAAGATATCATCTATCACGAGCTAGAAAGTGGGCGTCCAGTACTACATGCAGGCACCTCATTGGGCGGCGGACATGCTTTCGTCTGCGATGGTTATGATGGCGAGGGAATGTTTCACTTCAACTGGGGTTGGGGCGGTATGTACGATGGTTACTACAAGCTCTCACTACTCACCCCGGGCACAGATGGTATCGGCGCTGGCACCGAGGACGGATTTAGCGCCAATCAGCGTATCGTCGTTGGAGTGCAACCGCCTACGGGTAAGACAGCCGCACTCAAAGCCTTCACCTCGCTCGACCTGCAACAAAGCGGCACAAATCTCTACTGCAATTTCAATAATCCCAACACCAAATCAGCTACTATGCACGTAGGGTTTGGGTTGATAGACGAGACTGGAAACCTGTTGCGCGTACTGAAAGACTGCGGCGCAATGACCCTGAAGGGTTATAATCTGGAGAAGAATTGGGCAGGCCTATTCATGGGAAATGGTGGTGAAGTGGATCTCGCGCCAGGTAGCTATCACATCGCAGGGATATGCCAGTTGGAAGATGGTACGTGGGTGCAGGGTGGTAACAAGCAAACCTATTTTGAAGTAGAAATAGGTGCGGATAATGCGCTAGAGTCTGTCGTGCTACACCCTATACAGATGTTTGAAATCAGCGCCTTCGAATGCGTCAGTGGCAAGGTGGTCGGTACACGACAAAAGGTGCGCGTCACCGTCCGCAACCTGGGAGATGATATCAACACCATGCTCTATTTCTATGCCAATCAGTCCGACCGCCTCGATGCTCCCCTGACACGCATACCCGTTCTGCTCCATCGTGGCGAGACAGCCAGCTATGACGTCTATTTCAATGCTGAAAATACGGGCAAATATTTCCTTTTCCTGGCCGATAACGATTACGGCATCGATTATCTGCTACGCAAAGAAGTAGAGATAGTGGCAGCACCCAACAAACCTGCCAATTTGGAACTGGTCCACTGCCAAATAGCGCCAGACTGCAGTAATGTCGTGGTAGAGGTGCGCAACAATAGCGACGAGACCTACTACCGCGAAATTGTTCTTCAGCTCTACGAAGAACTCTACGACGACGGTAATTATTACTACATCAGAAGCACGGACCAGCCTGGCGAAATCGCTCCTGGGGCGACCAAAACTTTCACCTTCCCTTTGGACGGCATCAAGCCCGAGCGCCAGTATTATATCTATATCGGTCACTATCATCTACATTCGGACGAATTTACCACCCAGCTCGGCACTTCGCTATATTTCAGCTTGAGCTCGACTGGTGTTGACCCTGTTTCCTGCACCACCACACCCACTCATGGCACTATCTATCGCATAGATGGCACACGCACATCCGACCTGAATCGTCGGGGAGTATATATTGTTAACAGGAAGAAAATAATGATAAGATAAGGAGATAAATTTGTCAAAATTTTTCGCATTCCTAAGCCCTGAGAATCGAATAAAAATCATCAACTATACTGTTGTTCGAATTTACGCCATTCTCAGGGCATCAAAAAATAGGTTTTACTTGTAAAAAATCAAGAAACCACATGCGATTTGAAGGAAAATCCCATTAAAACAGGCTTGTGGAATTGAATTTGCAACCTAAATACATATAAAAAAGTCAAGACTTTGTGAAAATTTTGCGCCGTCTAGTTAAAACTAGGCCTTACTCTTTTTTCACAAAGTCTTGACTTTTTTATACGAAGTGGGATAAGGTAAAGACAAATCGAGCTAGAAGCTAAAATGCATTTGTCAAAATTTTTCGCATTTTTTATCTGCGAATTATGTGACTTTCCCTTATCATCCGAATGAGTAAAAATGTGGTATGGAAGTTTACTAAATTTCTACGCAATCAGTATCTCTAATACCCATCAATACGATTCTTCAACAGTGGGAAACTGGCAATCCTTGACATCAGAAACATAGCAGCCAATGGCATCGGTCATAATGGTGTGGAGGTCTGCATAGCGACGCAGGAACTTGGGCGAAAAGTCTTTGTTCTTGCCGAGCATATCATCTATCACAAGGACTTGTCCATCTGCTGGACCTGCACCGATACCAATGATTGGCACAGATACGGCCTGGACTACACGCTGGGTCAGTGTAGCAGGGATTTTTTCCAGTACGATAGCGAAACAACCAGCCTGAGCAAGGAGTTTTGCATCATGTATCAACTTTTCAGCCTCGGCCTCAGCCTTGGCACGCACGGCGTAGGTTCCAAATTTATTGATGCTTTGGGGTGTCAATCCGAGGTGACCCATCACAGGAATACCTGCTTCCAGAATACGCTGAACGGTAGGTAAAATTTCTTCACCTCCCTCTAATTTTAACGAATCACACCCTGTCTCTTGCATAATACGAATGGCATTGCGCACTCCCTCTGTGGCATTGACTTGATAGGTACCAAAGGGCATATCACACACTACATGTGCGCGCTTGACACCACGGGCTACGGAGCGTGCGTGGTATATCATTTGATCAAGAGTGATGGGCAGTGTGGTGTGATTACCTGCCATTACGTTCGAAGCGCTGTCACCGACCAAAATGATATCGACGCCTGCACTGTCGACTATCTTTGCCGTGGTGAAATCGTATGAGGTGAGCATCGCAATCTTCTTGCCTTGTTGCTTCATCTCTTGAAGGCGATGCGTGGTTACCTTTCTTGCATCTTCTACTAAATATCCTGCCATAGTTTAAAGTTGTGTTTGTATTTCGAGGTGCGAAGTTAGTAAAATGATAGGGGATGGCAAAGTTTTTATAGGGACAAGGGGCAAGGAATAGCACACCTTAAAACCTATTTACCACTACATCGCAAAGCGGAGTAATCTCCTCTACACTCAACGAACCACAGACACCATAAACTCGGGCTCCTGCCCGACGGGCTGCAAGGAGACCATTGACAGAGTCCTCGAACACCATGCATTGGGCAGCGGATACATCGAAATATTGGGCTGCAGAGAGGTAGCAGTCAGGGGCGGGTTTAGAGTGCATCACACACTCGGCAGTAAAAATGTGGTCGAACAATTCGGGCAACCATGGCATGGCACGATACAGTTGGCGCATTTTATCCTGATTAGAACTTGTAACCACTGCTGTCTTTACACCATGACTTCGCAAAGCACGGACAAGGTCGAATGTACCATTTATCTCGGGGAAGGTCATCGTCTCTTCATGCTCCTCCAGTCTATGTTTGATTTCTGCAACAGCATCGGGATCTTCAGCAAAATATTTATCTATAATTTGCACGAGCGAACAGCCTTTAATCTCTGATGCGAAGTTGGGATTTTCGGGAAAATAGTCCTCTCCTACTCCACGCCAGAAAGCAGAGTAAGCAGGTTCAGTGTCTATCAGTACACCGTCGAGATCGAACAGAGCAACGGGCAACAAATCTTGCCCCTGCAAAAAATCAGGCAAATATTGTGGCGATAATAATTCGTGAAATGATTTATTTTGAAAATTATTCATAGCTGAAAATAGATATTCTGAGCAAAAATAATGAATCATGGGGAAAGATTCAAGAGGGAAGGTGGGATTTTGCAGGTCAAGAGGTGAAAGATGAAAGATAAGAGATGAGACATGAGAGATAACGCACAATAAAAAGAAGCGCCAAACCAATGCTAGTTGGATCGGCGCTTCATCAACTTTTCACTTAATTATTCTCTCATGTTTAACTTAATGTTCTGTCAACTTTACCTTATCTTCCAAATGTACGTCTTGAGGTGCTATTGCTTGCCTTGTTTGTACTTTTTGTGGTATTATTTCTACCTACTGAATTATTGTTTCTCAAATTAGTAGAAGGGCGAGCAGTAGTGGTTGTCTCACGACGAGAATTGTTGTTATTTATCTTGCCAGCATTGTTGTTGCCTCTATTTGCAGGGCGATCGAAAGAATTTTCTTTTTTATCCTTGTCGAAGTTAGCACCTGGGCGCTTGTTATCGCTTGGCTTTTTGTCATTATTATTATAACCTCTATCTACTTTGGGTTTATCCTTGCCTGTTTTACCAAATTCTGGACGATAGTCGGGCTTTGCAGAGGGGCGCTTGCCATTGTAATTGTCTCTCATACCTGGACCTTTGCGGAAATGTACATCTCTGAATGGACTCTTATCCTTTGGTCTGCGATTCTTCCACAAACCACCTGTATAAGAAACATATACTGTGGGGCGCTTGTAGTAATAGTAGCCAGCACGGTATCTATCAAATATTGCAAATCTCCATCCTGAGGTGATCCATCTGATTGGGCGATAGAAGTATTCAAGTGTGGTGTAGAGTTCATATTGCCAGTCGAAGAGGATGTATCTGAGGTCAGCATTGCGATAGCGCCAGTAGCGACCAGTGCAATCAGATGCAGATCGAATATTAAGGAAATATTCTAGATTCACTTGATAGGCCATATCATATTGCTCAGGTGTGAGATTGAGCTCATAAGCCATCTTGTCTGTGAGGAACCATGCCCTGTCGCGAGCATCATTATAACTTAAAGCATTTGCCGCGAGGCTACCTGTCAGGACTAATAATAAAGAGAGTAATACACGTTTCATAACTTTTCAACTTTAAAGGATGAATAACTTCGTTTTATCTGATTGCAAAGTAAAGGGTTTTCTGGAAAATTCAAAAGTATATTGAGAAACTATTTAGCAGATTCAAGTTTTTTTAAAGAAAATCATACATACTAGTTACGATTTTGTTAACTAAAGCATATTATATAAAAATCATTTTGACACATTTACGGATTATTTCCTTGCTTTTTGCAATACAAATCAGTTACTAAAGTTGATTTTTGCAAAGCAACAACACATTATATTAACATTTAGGTTAATTGGATTAAAATATATATACAATGGGCCTCAAGTCATCAAAAATCATTAAATTTGCGCCATATGTCACTCCCTATATACATATATATAATTAAGGAGAGTAAAAAGTCAATCAAAAACCTCAACATATATGAACAAGATTGTAAGCAAAAAGCAATTTTCTGAAAAGGTGTTTCAGTTGGTTATCGAAGCGCCACTGATTGCTAAGTCTCGCCGTGCTGGCCACTTTGTGATGGTACGTGTAGGCGAAAAGGGTGAACGCATGCCTTTGACCATCGCTGAAGCTGACCCCGTGGCTGGCACTATCACCCTGGTAGTACAAACAGTGGGTGTATCATCGTCCAAGTTGAGTCTACTCGAGCCAGGCGATTATATCACAGACGTCGTAGGTCCTTTGGGCAAGGCAACTCATATCGACAACTTCGGTACCGTGGTATGCGCCGGAGGTGGCGTGGGTGTAGCACCAATGTTGCCTATCGTACAAGCACTAAAGGCTGCGGGCAATCGTGTCATCACCGTCCTGGCAGGTCGTAGCAAGGACCTCATCATCCTCGAAGACGAAATGCGACAAAGTTCTGACGAAGTCATCATCATGACCGACGACGGTTCGTATGGCAAACAAGGATTGGTAACACAAGGCATCGAAGAAGTCATTCTACGCGAAAAGGTGGACAAGTGTTTCGCTATCGGCCCAGCAGTGATGATGAAGTTCGTATGTCTGTTGACTAAGAAATATGATATCCCCACCGACGTATCACTCAACACTATCATGGTGGATGGTACGGGCATGTGTGGCGCCTGCCGCATCACCGTGGGCGGACAGACTAAGTTTGTCTGCGTAGATGGCCCTGAGTTCGACGGTCATCAGGTAGACTTCGACGAAATGCTCAAACGCATGGCAGCTTTCCGCAAGGAGGAACAACAAGATATGGCCGCATGGGCTGAGCATCCACAAGTGGAAGCGATCACCACAGCGGATACGCAAAAGACAAATGACCCTGCTCATAGTGTGCCAGCAGAATGCGAACCTTGTGCAGATGGTAAAGTGAGCGACATCTGCAAAAGCCGTGATGCTGAATGGCGTAAAGAATTGCGTGCAGCAATGAAACCAGCCGATCGTATGAAGATAGAGCGACACAAGCCTATCGAAATGGACCCCGAAGTTCGTGCTCATGAACTCAGTCAAGAGGTAAGCCGTGGTTTCACAGCAGATATGGCACAAGCCGAAGCAAAGCGCTGTCTGGACTGCAACAATCCTGGTTGTGTGAGCGGATGTCCCGTAGGCATCGACATACCACGTTTCATCAAGCACATCGAACGCGGGGAATTCCTGGCGGCAGCCAGCGCATTGAAGGAAACTAGCGCTCTGCCTGCCGTTTGTGGACGTGTTTGTCCTCAAGAAAAGCAATGCGAATCAAAATGTATTCACCTCAAGACGGGTCGCCAGGCTGTTGCCATCGGTTGTCTCGAACGCTTTGCAGCCGATTATGAACGTCTCAACGCGCCTCAAACCTCTGCACCAAGGACCGAAAGCAATGGTATTAAGGTGGCTGTCGTGGGTTCAGGACCTGCTGGTCTTTCATTTGCTGGCGAAATGAACAAGCGCGGATACGAGGTGACCGTCTTCGAAGCACTGCACGAAATCGGTGGTGTATTGAAGTATGGTATCCCAGAATTCCGTTTGCCAAATTCAATCGTTGACTTCGAAATCAACAACCTCCGCAATAGTGGTGTCGAGTTTATAAAAGACTGCATTATAGGCAAAACTATCTCGACCGACGAACTCCTGACACAAGGCTACGCGGGCATATTTATCGCTTCGGGTGCGGGCCTTCCCAACTTTATGGGTATCCCAGGCGAGAATAGCACAGGTATCATGTCGAGCAACGAATACTTGACTCGCGTCAATCTGATGAGCGCATGGCAAGGTGAAAGCGACACCCCCGTTACATTCGGCAAGAATGTCGTCGTCGTAGGTGGTGGTAACACAGCCATGGACTCTGTGCGTACAGCACTTCGTCTTGGTGCAGAAAGTGCGACTATCGTCTATCGTCGTTCTGAAGAAGAAATGCCTGCCCGACTCGAAGAAGTACATCATGCTAAGGAAGAGGGCGTTCGTTTCCTCACCCTGCACAATCCATTGGAATACCTGGCAGACGAACAAGGCCACGTGAAAGCCGTCGTGTTGCAAAAGATGACGCTGGGCGAACCCGATGCTTCAGGCCGTCGTAGTCCTGTTGCACTTGAGGGTCAGACAGAAATTCTTCCTGCCGACTTGGTCGTAGTGAGCATTGGTGTATCGCCCAACCCAATCCTGCCACAGTCTGTCAAGGGATTGGAACTTGGCCGAAAAGGCACTATCGCTGTGGACGACTCGTTACAAACCTCCATTCCTATGCTCTACGCTGGTGGCGACATCGTGCGCGGTGGTGCTACTGTAATTTTGGCAATGGGCGACGGCAAACGCGCAGCTGCAGCCATGGATGAGGAATTGAAGCAGAAGTAATCACATTTCTCAGAAAAACACTAGATATATCTTATAAGACGAGTGGACAAGTATTCAGCAGACTTGTTCACTCGTCTGTTTTAAACCCCAAGCACTATCTCAAATATCTAAAGAGAACTATACTTCATCATGTATCTGGATGACGAATACATAAAATGCAAAGGAATATGAAAATATCATGAGATAGAAGTTTGCCATTTATTAAAACACAACCTTCCCCACCAGGTGGGAAAATCCTTCATGCAATTGCTTGCGAAATGAAAATATAACAAATTTGACTAAGTTTTCACTTAATCGCAATCTTACCTTGGCCTTATAGGGTGCAGAATATGACAGGAAAATTCAAGAAATAGGGCGAAATTATAAAATAAAAAGAAAAATAAATAGGGAATCATAGAACACCCTATTCTGGGCTTTTCTATTTCAACGCTTCGCGACGGCCACGATTGCGGTCGGCTTCAAATAGGCTATCGCGCAAACGCTTTTGCGAAGCAGGGGAAGCAGGCTTGAATTGTGTGGCAGGCACTTGCTCTTCTTTAGCTTTTTCCTTGGCCACATTATTTTGCAGTTTGGACAAAGGTACGTCAATCAATCCAGCACTATCTTTAGCAACAGACTCAGCCCCAGGACTGACTGCAAGCGTAGCGGGAGGATTGGGTACAGAGACAGGGCGGCTACCCTTGAATCTGAGCAATGTGGGGCGCATGATAAAGAGCAATTGTGGCGCTGTATCATACTTGTTGGTTTGATAGAAGAACCCTTTCACTTCCTGCAGGCCGTCGCGTGGTATCGTGGTCGAGACATCTTGTTTGCCCGAGAGGAAGAAGCGTGTCTTGGTGGTGAGGATGGTATCGGCATAGACCATAGCTACTACGGCATAACCCTCGGCAGGTGCGTGCTGGATTGCAGGACCGATGTTGGCAGTCAACCATACGGGAGTAAACTCCAGGCGCAGTTCGTCGCCTTGACGGAATATCGTATCTGCCACCACTTCGCTCCACTCGGCCTTTACATTGTGCAGCGAATGTAGCATGTAGGCTTGGGGACCCGTCCAGATGTTAACGGTATCGCCCTTGGCATCTGTCATATCAGCATACGAAGTGGTAGTGGTCTTCGACTTGATTTGTTGTCGCTCGAGGCGTTTGCCTATATTCACATACATCTCGTGCAAATCTTCAGCTCGTGTGCTATAGTAGGCCAACGAACTATCCATTTGTGCCTGTGTGACGCCATGTTTCTTGAGCGCTAGGGCGACATAATATTCGGTATAGTAGAGCGTGCTGTCTGTATGCGTTCCACCCATTGCCTTGGCTTGGGCATAGTCATAGAGCAAGGACTCCATGCGACTATGACTCAA
>JAEIGA010015744.1_pt1 | contig 11509 bp, 10 predicted proteins | sample 9270691 | NCBI WGS metagenome assembly JAEIGA01 (sample SAMN17057246, study PRJNA624740) | gut metagenome | biome: biome; isolation source: fecal sample | host: Bos grunniens | place: China: Xizang | collected 2019
AAGAAGGTGTAACAGCAGACGGTGTAGCTATGACGGTAAAACATTTCCCAGGTGGCGGTGCTCGTGAAAATGGTTTTGATCCACACTACGCAGCAGGTCAGTGGAATGTATATCAGACAAAAGGAAGCTTACAGAAATACCACCTTCCAGCTTTCCAGACAGCGGTAGATTTAAAAGCATCTTCGATCATGCCTTATTATGCAAAACCTGCATTAGAAAAGAGTGCAGAGCAAAAAGATAAAAAAGGCAAAAAGATGGAAATGCAGCCATACGGGTTTGCATTTAACAAACCATTTATCGACGGACTTCTTCGTAAACAGATGGGCTTTGAAGGATATATCAACTCTGACTCTGGTATCATTCACAATATGAAATGGGGCGTGGAAATGCTTGATGAGGCAGAACGTATTGGTTTTGCTGTAAACAATGCAGGCGTAGATGTCATCAGTGGTTCTATTGATATCGAAAATGCAATGGAAAGTTATAAACGTTCAAAGAATGATTACTATGAAAAGAATCCTGTTCCAGAAGGATTCAAGAAAGAAGAAATCGTACTTACAGAAGAAGCGATTAATCGCGCAGTAACACGTACGCTTACAGAAATGTTCGAGCTTGGAATGTTCGAAGATACATATCGTGATGTAAAAGAAGCAAAGAAAGCGGTAGCAACAGCAAAAGACTGGGATAACGCATATGCAGCACATCTTAAGAGTGTAACAGTACTTAAAAATGACTGGGTACTTCCACTTACACCAGAAGCAACATGGCAGAAGAATGTATATGCAGAAGCTTTCCACAAAGATCCTCGTATGGCTGAGCAGTATACAGCAGAACTCCGTAAGATGCTCACACAGATCAACTTGGTGGATGATCCAAAGGATGCAGACTATGCAATTCTGATGCTCTATCCATCTTCAGGGGAATACTTCCATGCGACAAAGGGATATCTTGAATTGGATATTTGCGAAGGTAAAGTAGTTCATGATGTAGATGATAAATGTCGTCCAGTAGAAGCGACACATGAAGAAACAACACTTACAGGAATCGGACGTATCAAAGATATCTCAGAAACTGTTCGTGCAAATGATGGTAAAGTCATTATCAACGTAAACTTCAATCTTGCATGGATGCTCGGAAATATCGAACCATATGCAGATGCTCTGACAGCTGGTTTTGACACATACCCTCAGGCAGTATTAGATGTTGTTCGCGGTCTTTATCCACCAAGTGGTAAACTTCCATTTACACTTCCACGTGGTGACGAAGTTCTAGCAGTAAATGCAGATGGTGTATGTATCAGTCCTAATGACGTACCAGGCTACGACAAAGACAAATACATGCCAGAAGAACTCAAGGATGAAAACGGAAAAGCATATGCTTACCGCGACGGACATGGAAATTACTATGAATTGAATTTTGGTTTAAGATGGTAAAATGATAGACGCACCTCTTCGGAGGTGCGTTTTATGTTTTGACTTACTTCTTTTAAAGCGAGTCTTTTTTTAAGATTGTACACAATTCGATAGTTTGTCAAAATTCTTGTAAAGCCTTGATTTTTCTAAAAATAGTGGTAGATTGTAATGTGTCGGAGAGAAAAATTCTTGTATAATTGGAGGCGAGTAAAATGTCGTTAGAGGGATTTGAACAGTTAAAACTCGAAAATCAATTATGTTTTCCACTTTATGTAACAGCAAAAGAAGTGGTAAGAAAATATAAAACATACTTAGATGAATTAGATTTGACTTATACGCAGTATATCGCCATGATGGTTTTATGGGAAAAGGAAAGTCTGAATGTAAAGGAATTGGGTAGCCGACTATATCTGGATTCAGGCACGCTGACTCCTCTTTTGAAAAAGCTCGAGTCAAAAGGATATATTACCCGTTGTCGTTGTAAAGAAGACGAAAGAAACCTGATCATCACCATCACGGAAAAAGGAGAAGCCTTGAAAGAAAAGGCAGCACATATTCCACACGAGATGACAGAAAAATGGGTTAATATCTCAGATGAAGAAATTAAAACTATGTATCATGCACTTTATAAGTTAATTATTCATGCACAATAATAAAAAGGAACTGCAATGCAGTTCCTTTTTTAAATTTCTATATTAGATTCTGTCAATATCTACTACGATATGTCTTGGCTGACCTGTAATCATGATTGGTGAAAGTTCAGCCTGGATAAGTGGACGAATGTATTCAAGTAATTCTTTGCTTACATATGTACCATCTTCTGTAATCCATTCTAATGGAACTTTCTTTTCTACGTTTGCAATCTTGTCAACATCATAAAGATCTGTTGTACAGATGTATGGATCAGTAGATACACGTTTTAAGATAACCATCTTTCCTGTTTCACCTCTGAATGCTGCAGCAACAGCTGTACCACCAACCTGGAAAGCTTCTGTGATATCCACACGTGATGTCATATGACCAGCACATCTCTGAAGTGTAGCAAGTTCTACCGCACGTGCTTTACAGCCAAATTTCTGTCCGCAAAGGTTTGCAAGGAATGTAGCTGTACCACTTAACTGTTTGTGACCGAATGAGTCAACATAGTCATTATGTACACCCTGTTCAAATACGTATTTGCCGTCAGCTGTTTTGATACCTTCTGATACAGCAACTACGAGAGCTTTCTTTGTTAAGAAAAGTTTTTCAACTTTTGCAAGGAATTTATCTACGTCAAATGGAAGTTCTGGTAAGTAGATTAAATCAACACCTTCACAGTCTTCGCATCTAGCAAGACCTGCAGCAGCTGTAAGCCAACCTGCGTTACGTCCCATGATTTCGATAATAGTAATCTGTTTGTTGTCATATACGAGACCATCACGGATAAGTTCTTTAGAAACAGAAGCGATGTATTTTGCAGCGCTACCGAAACCAGGTGTGTGGTCTGTTACATCTAAGTCGTTGTCGATAGTTTTTGGTACACCAACGAAACGGATTGGGCTACCAATTCTCTGTGCATGTTTAGAGAGTTTGTTGATAGTATCCATGGAATCGTTACCACCAATATAGAAGAATGCAGCGATTTCTAATTCTTCTAAGATTGCAAAAATCTTATCGTACATTTCTGGGTTTGCATCGTATTCTGGAAGTTTGAAACGACATGATCCAAGATATGCAGATGGAGTTCTCTTTAATAATTCGATATCCATTTCTGAGCGGAGCTTGTCGTCTAAATCAACAACATTTTTTTCTAAAAAGCCCTGGATACCATGACGCATACCATATACCTTTGGAGCGCCTAAATCTTTTGCTGTCTTGTAAACCCCTGCAAGACTTGAGTTAATTACAGATGTAGGACCACCAGACTGACCTACTACAACATTTCCTACCATAGTTTGATTCTCCTTCTTCCTAAAAATTATAAAAATTGTCGGTTATTATTATTATAATAAGTAATCTGAAAATGCGCAATAAAAACATGAATTGCATAAAATACGAATTGTGATAGAATATTAGTTGCACATTTTAATATAAATAAAAGAAACAAAAGAGAGAATTATTTATGAAAGTATTTGAAAATGAAATGCACGATGAAGAGCGTGCCTTTTACGGTTTAAAAGATGCAATTGTAAAACAGTGCAAAATAGATGGACCAGCAGATGGAGAATCTGCTTTTAAAGAATGTCAGAATATTACAGTAGAAGATACTTATTTAAATTTGCGTTATCCATTCTGGCATGATGACCATGTAAAGATTGTAAATTGCGAAATGACAGAAGGATGTCGTGCAGCACTTTGGTATGACACAGGTGTAGAAATTAACAGTAGCAAAATGCATGGGATCAAAGCCCTTCGCGAATGTGAAGATATCTCTATAAAAAATACAGAAATTGTCTCGCCAGAATTTGCATGGCGTAGTCGCAATATGAAAATTGAAGACACAAAGTTAGAAGGTGAATATCCATTCTTTGAATGTAAAGATATACAGATAGATGCATTGAAGATGAAGGGTAAATATTCTTTCCAATATATCGAGAACGCAACATTTCGTAATTGTATTTTCGACACAAAGGATGCTTTTTGGCACGCAAAAAATGTAACCGTAGAGGATTCTATCGTAAAAGGCGAATACCTCGCATGGTATGCGGAAAACATTCGATTCGTTCGCTGCAAAATTATTGGTACCCAGCCACTTTGCTATGTAAAGGGACTCGTGCTCGAAGACTGTGAAATGGAAGACTGCGACCTCTCCTTCGAACGTAGTCACGTGATTGCAACAGTAAATGGCCACATTGACAGCGTAAAAAATCCATTATCTGGAAGCATTACTGCCGATAGCATCGGCGAAATTATCATCGAAGAAGAAATCGCCACTCCAGGCGCATGCGATATTATGTTAAGATAAGCTATATTTTATGTAGAAATTTGAGAAAGACAATACGGATGTTATGTACCTCCCTCTTATCTTCGCACCCTTATCTCTCGCCTGATTTTGGAGTGTTTTTTAAGAATACAAATTAATGTTTTAGAAAAGGTAAGAAATGACCGATATATGTATTAAATAAGCACCGTTAAAAAACGTCGGTACTTAGCGAGCAAGTAATTTAATTGCTTGCGAGGTTAGTATCCGTTACGTTTTTTTCCGAGCGAGAGCGTGTGTGCATTTAATACATATATCGGTCATTTCGTATTTCTTAGAAAAATTTTAATTTATATCTAAAGAAAATCCAAAATCATCCGATAGATAAGGTAAGAAACTAATTTCAAGGAAGAAAGGAGATTCTGTTATGCGTATAGATGCATATAACCAAGTTGCACAACTTTACGGAGTGCAGAAAAACTACAACGCTCAGAAGACAAACAAAACAGCGTCTATGGGTAGCGACCAGTTGTCTATCTCTCAGATGGGATATACACACCAGGTAGCAAAAGCAGCAGTATCAGAAGCTTCTGATGTTCGCGAAGACAAAGTGGCAAAATTAAAATCTATGATTGATGCTGGAACATATTCAGTAAATCCAGATGATTTTGCAAGCAAATTGTTGGAGAAATACAACACAATCTTGTAGTAGAAATGAGGATTAACGGTGGCTAGTTTAGTTGATGAGCTCGTAAATGTATTAGTAGAAGAAGAAAAACTTTATAGCGCATTATATGAATGTGCAGAAAAGAAAACTCAGATTCTTGTTGATGCAGATATTCCAGCTCTCGAACAGCTCACAGCCGAAGAGCAGGTAAAAAGTGATGAGTTACTTGCTCTTGGAAACAAGCAGATTCAGTTGTTAAACGACATCAAAACCGTATTAGGGAAACAGGATGAAAAACTTACTGTGACTACTTTGATCGGTTATCTGGCGTCTCAGCCAGAGGTGCAGAAAAAACTAACCACCGCTAGAAATCATCTTCTTGATGCAGCACAAAAGGTTCAATCCAAGAACCAACAGAATGAGATCCTGTTAAGACAGGCTATTGAATTAACCGAGTTTGACATTACTTTGTTCAAGAGTATGAGACAAGCTCCGGAAACTGCCAACTACAACAAAAACGCTTACAACACTGGCGCACTTCTCGGCAGCAGCGGCTTCGATGCCAAACAGTAATTAAGGAGGAGCAGCAATGGCAAACGGATTTGGTAGTATGTATATTGGCGCATCCGGTTTGCAGGGCGCTCAAAATGCACTAAATACCACAGCCAACAACTTAGCAAACGTAGGAACCGAAGGTTATGTACGTCAGCAAGTTCGTTTCGCTGATAAGAGATATGATTTAATAAAGAACCCAACCATCATGACCAATGCACATCAGTCAGGGTTGGGTGTTTCTATCGGTGACGTAGTTCACGCTAGAGACGTTTTTTTGGATAAGTCTTATCGTCTGGAAAGAGGACGTGAGGCTTTTTATGACGTGTGTTATGAGACAACAAGTTATGTAGAAGACTTGTTGCAGGAATTAGATGGTGAAGAATTCAAGCAGAGCGTAGAAGATATTTGGACAGCGTTCCAGGAATTATCAAAAACACCAGCGGATTCTGTTACACAGAACCTTGTTATTCAGAAAGCAGAACTTTTACTTAGCCGAAGCGAAAACTTATATGTAGACCTTCAGGGCTATCAGACAAATATCGATGCACAGATTCGCGATGACATTACGCGTGTAAATGAAATCGGTGATCGTATTTTCGAATTAAGTATGGAAATTCAAAAGGTAGAATCCAATCGTGTGGAAACTGCCATGACTTTAAGAGATGAAAGAGACAAACTCGTTGATGAGTTATCAGGTCTTTGTAATATTACCACCAGAGAAGATGAACTCGGTTTTATGTTTATCACAATCGAAGGTGTAGAATTTGTAAGTGAAATCGGTTGTTATCATATGGGAATAGCAGATGACAGATCCACAGGATTTGGAACTCCAATCTGGCCTCATCTTTCTGATGAGAGAACAGGTGTGGAAGTGCCAGTGTTCCGTACAGATGGAGAGATTTCATCAGAGTCCAATACAGACGTAGGCGAAATCAAAGCAAAGCTTATCATGAGAGGCGATGAATATGGTATTTACAGCGACCTCCTCACACCAGAAGCTTACGCTAAGATAGAAGATAGACTTTTAGTAGAAACAGAAGCAGAAGTTGATTTGCTTCTCCACAATATCGTAACTACGATGAACGATATTTTTGCACCAAATACAGAAATTACAGTACAAAATGATATAGTCGACCCAGTAACCAATGAAGTCATTTACAAAGCTGGCGATGTTATCAAAGTATTGGATGAAGCAAATGCATCTGTAGGTGCAGACGGAAAACTCCCACCAAGAGAGTTGTTTGCGCGAATGGGTAAAGATCGTTACACAGTTATGAATGTTAACGGAAGAGATTACTACGTTTATAATGAAGAAGATCCTTCCGATCCAAATACACTTTATCGAGTAGGTAACTTGCAGGTAAACCCAGAGTTAACCAAACAGGTAACCTTGCTTCCAGCCTTTACCCAGAATGGTGCAGTAGACTATGCATTGGGTGAAAGACTTGCAGATGCTTGGAATGTAACAGGAATGCATATCAATCCAGGCGACCAGTATCCATGTACCTTCCAGGGCTTCTATGACAAGATGATTGGAAAGCTCGGTACAGATGGAAGCATCTATAAATCTTCTTTGGATACCATGACAAATACCGTAACATCCATCGACAACAGCCGTCAGCAGGTAATGGGTGTATCCAGTGATGAAGAACTTACCAAACTTATCAAATATCAATCAGCTTATAACGCATCCAGCCGATTCATGACCGTAATCAGCCAGATGACAGAGCTTATTGTAACAGGACTAATCTAAGAAAGGGAGTGAGTAAATGCCTTCACAGTTTTTTGGTTTGAATATCGGTGCCAGCGGCTTGTTCGCATATCAGGCATCTATTAATACAACTGCAAACAATATCGCAAATGTAAAGACAGAAGGTTACTCTCGTCAGGAAACCACTCTCGAAGCAACTGCACCACTTCGTATATATGCAAAATACGGTAGTACAGGTACTGGTGTGGCCGCAACTTCTATTAAGCAGCAGCGTGACATTTATTATGATACAAAGTACTGGCAGAACAACTCTAACCTGGGATATTTTGAACAGAAGCTTTACTATCTCTCACAGGTAGAAAATGTATTTGCAGATGACGGAATACAGGAAGGTTTCTCTACTGTATTCTCCAAAATGTTCAATGGACTCGATAGCCTAAACGGTGGTAATGCCAGCGATGAAAGTGTTAGAAACCAGTTCATCCATCAGGCACAAAACCTTTGTACATATTTCAATTCTGTAGCAGACTCATTAAGAGAAACACAGAAAGACTGTAACGAAGAAATTTCAAGTACCGTATCCAATATCAACTCTATCTCTGAGAAGATAGCTCTTTTAAACAAAGAGATTAACAAGTTGGAAGTAGACGGTGGTTATGCAAATGAGTTGCGTGACGAGAGAGCGCTTTTATTAGATGAACTTTCTGCTATCGTAGATGTAAGAACAGATGAATATGCAGTAAAAAATACTTACGGAGCTGACTTAGGTGGTACAAACTTTACGGTATTTATCAACGGACAGCTTTTAGTAGACGGAAATGATTATCGTCAGCTAGAATGTATTTCTTCTGAGGTTAGAAAACATCAGACAGATGCTGATGGTATGTATGATATTTACTGGTCAGATACAAAGACGACTTTTGCTGCTACGACAGAAACAGCAAGTGGAACATTAAAAGCGTTATTCGATTTACGAGATGGAAATAACAACGAAGCGATGCATGGAACAGTGGCTTCTGTAAACAAAAATGCTGCACAAGAATATGTATCTATTACATTAAAAAATCCATCGAATGTAGAAGTAAATGCGCTCAATATCCCAGCAGAGGGTACCGTAATGGTAAACAGCCAGAATATCAAGTATACCAGCTGGGAAGCAAATTTAGATGAAGATGGAAACATCGTAGACATCACTTTCCACTTTGAAGAACCATTAGACAAGCAGCTCGGCTCGGTAATGGAAGGAAAGCAAATCGAAGTTGGTGATTTGGTAGATTCCATGGGTATCCCATACTATCAGCAGCAGATCAATGAATTCCTCCGTAACTTCACGGAAATGTTTAACGACATCCAGAAACAGGGTGAAACTTTAGATGGCGAAGATATGGGAGCATTCTTCGTAGCTCAGACAGGCACGGGCAACACCTATGAATTTGCGAACTGGTGGGGTGGAAAAGACGGAGATGGTAATGACATCGACGACCCTAGAGTAATCAGTTCACATGGTGCGAATGCTGACGGATATCACCAGATGACGGCATTTAATGCCATGGTAAATTACAAATCCATCAAGGATCCAGCGTACTTTGCAACTACAATTGATATCACAAATGGTAAAGATGCCTTTGACCTTGTAGATGATATGATGGCACTTCAGGCAGATGTCACTATGTTTAGAGGAGACAATGCAGAAGCATTTTTAGAGACTTTACTCTCAGATATCGCTGTAGATACAGAAAAAAACACAGTTTTTTATAAAAATTATTTCAACATGGAAGGTGTTATCGGAAACCAGAGAATGTCTGTATCTGGTGTAGATGAAGATGAAGAAGCACTAAACCTTGTGAAATTCCAGAATGCATACAACCTAAACTCAAAGGTAATCTCTGTACTTTCGGAAATTTATGATAAATTAATTAACGAAACAGGGGTTACATAATTAAAAAAATTGCCGATATATATGTCAGATATAGGAATATACCCTGTATCTGGCATATTTTTTTCGCAAGGCTTCACGGAAGAGGCCAGAATTTCTAGGACATGGACGTCGCTAGGAGGACGAAATGCGTATTACAAATACAATGATCTCAAACAATACAAAGTCGAATATCAATTCGAACAAATTGCTTGTAGATAAATATAACACACAGATGACGACTCAGAAGAAAATTGCAAAGGCATCCGAGAATCCGGTAATCGCGATTCGTTCGCTTCGTCTCTCAACCACGCTTAGTCACATCAATCAGTATGTAAACAACAACATTCCTGATGCAAGTGCTTGGATGGACGTAACAGAGACAGCCCTTACCAATATGAAAGATCTTCTCACAGATATTCGTACACACTGTGTAAACGGTTCGACAGATACCTTAAATGCAGAAGACCGTCAGACCATCTTAGATGGACTCAAGGCTTTAGCAGATCAAGTATATGCAGAAGGAAATGCGGATTACGCTGGTAAGACAGTATTCACAGGATATAGAACTTCATCAAACTTAACTTTCGATGAAGAAGAGCTTGAAACAAAATACAGCATCGACCAGACATTTACTTTCAAAGATTTAGAAGAAAAACGTTATTACACAGGTGATGTAATGGTTCCAGAAGCTGTTACATTTACAGGAGCAAATCCTACACCTGATTGTGATACAGTCATTCAGGAAAATACATACGAACGTATTCGTTTAGCATATGACGGAGACACCACACTGACAAGTTTCTCATATACATATACAGATGCAACCGGTGCACAGCAGACCGTAGGTCCTATGGCAGATCCAATCGTAGACGCAGCTACAAATGAAATTACGGGATACACTTACAACGCACCACTTAGCGTATATGAAACAGAACAGGCTTGGGAAGACGCCGTAGGAACAAAGACAGTAGGAGAAGACGAAATCATCTATATCGAATCTACTGGCGAATTTATCTTTGGAAAAGACAGAGCAAATGAAATTTCCGATGGTAGAGCAAACTTAAACGTAACCTACGAAAAGAAAGGTTTCGATAAAGGTGAAGTAAGACCTGAATACTACTATGATTGCAGAGACATCACAGATGATGATCCTACAAAACACGTAGAGTACACAAAACAGAATCAGGAAATTCACTACACCATCGCAAACAATACAAATATCACAATCAATACACAGGCAGATGAAGTATTTGACAGTGCTATCGGCAGAGATGTAGGAGAACTCATCAACGTAGTACAGAAATCAGTCAATGCAAACAACAAAGTAAAACAGATTGAAGAAATGATGAACGAAGCCCAGTATCAGGACGACGCATCACAGGCAAAACTTCAGGGCTACTTGGATGCAGCAAAAAAAGAAGCAGACTTCGCAGATGACAATCTTCAGAAAACTTATGAAGCTTACATTGGCAGATTTGATAAATACTTAGAAAGCACAAACATCGCCATTACAAATATTGGTAGTGTGAAAAATAGCTTAAATCTCACTCAGACTCGAGTAGAGAACCAGCAGATGACATTGGAAGAATTAAAGTCAGAAAATGAAGACAGAGATATCTCAGACATCATCATTGACTACTACGCATCATACAATGCATACCAGTCATCCCTTACCGCAGCTGGAAAACTCGGACAGTCATCACTTTTAGATTACATTTAGTAACCCAGAGCAAAAGCTCTTAAAATAAAGAATCGTCGGAGACGAAGGAGGAAAGAAACCATGAAGGCAGTAACAAGAGTATTTGGTACTATCGACATTGCAGATGAAAAAATCATCACAATGGAAAAGGGAATGATCGGATTCCCAGAATTAAAACATTTTGCATTAATTTTTGACGAAGAAAAGAAAGACAAAGCATTTAAGGTAATGTGGCTTCAGTCAATGGACGATGGAGATATCGCATTCCCAGTAATCGACCCAATTCATTTCGTAGAAGATTATAAACCAACTGTAAACGAAGAAATCATCGCTCACTTAGGTGAAATGACAGATGAAAATACATATCTTTTGGCAACAGTTACTGTTCCAAGAAACGTAGAAGATTTCTCTATGAACTTAAAAGCTCCTATCGTAATCAACATGGGCACAAACAAAGGTGCACAGATTATCACAGAAGCTGATTATCCAGTAAAATACAAAATTTACGACCTGCTCAAAGCAAGTAAAGAAAAGGCAGGTGAATAAAGATGTTGGCATTAACTAGAAAAAAAGGCGAAGCCTTAATGGTAAACAACAACGTAGAAATCACAATCTTAGAAGTGCGTGGTGACCAGGTTAAAATCGGCA
>JAEIGA010015745.1_pt1 | contig 11508 bp, 6 predicted proteins | sample 9270691 | NCBI WGS metagenome assembly JAEIGA01 (sample SAMN17057246, study PRJNA624740) | gut metagenome | biome: biome; isolation source: fecal sample | host: Bos grunniens | place: China: Xizang | collected 2019
CTTGTCCCAAGTTGTAGCATCCTGATAGAATGAAGCAGGTCTGAAGTTGTCGTAGAGATGAGGATACTGCTCCTCGGGGTAGCGTGATTTCATCTGCTCGAGATTCACTTCGTTTCTAAGCTCACTCCAGAACTCGCCATAAAGAGGCTTCAGGTAGTTGTAGTTGTTCTGTGACCACCAGAACCAAGACCACAAGTTCTTAGAGATAGGATGAGAATTAGGATCTTCAATCTTCCAACCCAACTCCTCAACCTCAACATCCTGGGTGTCGTCCACAGATACGCTGTCAACACAAACGCTCTGGTAGTAGTAACCTACGCCAAACTTATCCATAAAGACACATGGGTGGAAATTGTAGGTATACTCAACAACATAACGCTCGTCGTTGCTAATACCGTCGATTGCATCCCACTCGTTTGACAACTCTACAAACTGTGTGCGCTCATAGTGGCGGTCCCAGTACAATGTGTTCTGGTTAGTAGTCTGCTCTTGGTTGCCTTCCTCGATTTCGGCATCCTTCTCGACGCGATTATAGACGCCTTCTGCGATAACTCTCTCACCCGACTTGAGTTTCCACTCAATCGATGCGCAAAGATTGACAATACCCGACAACTCCTTGATAACCAGGCGGTGACCCGAGAGCTCTGAACTGGTCTTTTTGTTGTCATACAGATAGAACTTGGGGCGAATAACATTTGTGAAATTCTCTCCACCAAACTTCTGCTTGGTATAAATCTCGGCATTAGTCTCGGTAATCAACGAAGCGTTACCGAAGTTATCCAAACTGCAGATATAGAAGAAGTATGTGTTAAAGTCGCTAAGACCTGTAATCTCGTAGCGGCAAAGTGGATACTCCTTAATCTCTACAACCTCCTCATCTCCATCTGTGTTGGTGCCATCAGGTGAAGTTGAGGGCAATCTATTCTCATCTTTCCATGTTCCGATAACAGAGTTCTGCACATCCTCTGCGCTCAGGATAACCTCCTTAAGGTTGTTACCCAAGCCATAGCGAATACGCAAACCTGTAGAAACCTGGTCGGTGGGGTGGGCCCACTCTACCTCAACACGCTCAAAGCCGGCACTAACCTTTACATAAGGAAGCTCAGCTGAGTGCATTGATAGATTCTGAAGATACTCCTTATGCAACCAGTCCATATTTTCGCACGCGGCGAAAGCAAAGCTGCAAATGGTGGCTAATAATATATATTTCAATGTCTTCATATACTCAATCTGTTTTATTGATTATCGGCAGCATTTGCTTCCATTTCCTTACCTAAAATCAAGATATCCGACAAACGACCTGATGCCCAATATCTATCGCCCGGATTGGTGGTTACAGGCCAGTCTGACAAACCTCGGAATCTCCAATAACGGAATGTACGAGAGAATTGTGGGTTATCAGGGTCAATCTGGAACTCTGTACCCTCCTCAATCTCGATCTGCTTGTCAATCTCGTCGGCAGGAACCTTAATGGTGTATTTGCCAATCAATGTCCAGTCGTCGAGAAGACCATCCTCAGGTGTTGGGTCATTACTTCCCCACATCTCGAATGAGCGCAAACCTCCGGCCATTCTACCGAATGCACAAGGCTCTACCTGCCAGATGCGGAAACGGCTAATCTGTACCTCGCGGCCCATATCAATAAAGTAGCACCATGGCCAATCGGGGCCCTGACCTGGATCCCAGTCACCTGTCTCGAAGTGAGTGTCGGGGCGACCATCCCAGAAGAGGTAAATACTTGCCTCGTTGTGGCGAACACGAGCATTACGGAACTCGCTAAACTTATAGAGCTTGTTGCGTGCAACAGGAGCACCATCCTGCCATAGAACGGTCTTGGGAGCACCTGAGTAATTATTCATATTCTGATTATCGGGGTAATCCAAAGATGAATCCCACTGATTTCCATACAAACGAGGGTCGTCGATAATCTTTAGCGGCTTCATGTTCAGCGTATCGTCATAGAGAATAGTCATGTTAGAATAGGTAATTATCTCTGACTCATATCCATAACGGTTATCTACAACCTTTACATCGATAGTGTATTCAACATCGCGCTCCAAACCCTTAACCTCTACGCGGTCCTCTGATGCCGAAGTGGTGAAGGTTGGGGGGTCTTTAACCTTCTCGTTATTAACCCACAAATCCAATTTAATATCAACTACGGTGTTAAACTTGTTCTCTACCATGATGTAGAACAGTCCAAATCCTGGAACAAGTTTAATAGTCTCGCTGATAGGATCTACTGTAGCACCCTTAGGTTGAACGGTATATTCAACGGGCTCTGACTCGTTACCATTCACATCCACAGCATAGAGTGACACCTTGTATGGACCTAAGCCCATACCTGTAAGCTCCAGGCTGTTGTTGAAGCGAGAACTTGTTCTCGAAATGGTTACACCATTATCGATCATGTACTCAGCGCGTACATATAGAAAATCGGGATCACTTGGTATCGTATACGACAGAATACCACCTCCGAAATCTGGCTCATACTCTATATTTGAAACGGGGCCTGGAGGCACGGTTTCATATGCGCTATCGGTCTTTGTCTTTGTACAACTCAGCACGCCGACACTCAAGACCATCATAAGTATTAATGATATATATCGTTTCATATTCTGTTAGATATTATTTCTATTATATATAAGGTATGACAAACTAAATCCAATATGGGTTCTGAATCATATTAGGATTCTTCAGCATCTCCTCATAAGGTATAGGCATCAAATAGTCACGAGGTGTGTTCCATTGACGGTCATTCTCCCAAACAGTCTCGGTATAGAATGCTGTCTCGTTAGAGCCCAAACCATTCCAGCCACGAACCGGCTTGTTGTAGAACTCGTCGGCACGCTTCCAGCGGAGAATGTCAAAGTATGACTGTCCCTCGAAGCTGAGCTCGATAAGTCGCTCGGTGTGAATCAACTCTCTGAGGTGGTTCTTGTTTGTCACCCAAATACCTGCCTTTGAGCCTACGATCTGTGCGTTGTTCCAAACATCCTCAATATCGGGGATACCTGCACGACGGCGAATCTTATTGATATCCTCATACACAGCCTGTGAAGGTCCTGAAATCTCGTTCAAACACTCTGCGCGCAACAGATAGAGGTCGGCCAGGCGGATAAACGGATAGGGGAACTGTACTGTACGGTTAGATGTTACACCACAAGACTCAGGGTGAACATACTTCTTAACAGCAATACCGGTCCAGAAGAAGTCATTCTCCAAAGAGCCGGGTGTACGGCCACCGGGATCCTCGCCATTACGCAACTTGAGGTCGATATTCTCCTCCCAAGTACGCCATATACAACGGTCTGTAGCAATCCATGCATAGAAACGAGGCTCACGATTAAGGTGGAGAGTCGCAGTTCTGGCACTTGGCTGCATATAGCCGGCGTGATATGTGTCAGAAGGAATTGTACGAACTGAATACCACTGGTCCTTATTATAATAGGTCTCGTCATACTCGATGGGCACACCATTCTTTGAATAGAAACGCTCAACGATGTTAAGTGAAGTACCCAACCACTGGTGGCTGAAACCATTATCTACACGCTCATAGTCGTAACGAATCAAACATGCATTGTGAACATTGAGGTTATCTCCGGCGCAAGCCTTTGTATTACCCCAGATAAGCTCCTTGTTCCAAGGCTGGTTGATAGCATAACGCAAGTTGTAGCAATATTTAATGATATCAGAGCCGCCATTCCAGAACTCCTCATCAAACGATGGTACATCATAAGTAGCATCATCCTCGAAGTGATAGAGGTGGTGACCTGTAGCCTCGGCAGCTGTGATAGCCTCATTTACTGCGTCATATGCCTCCTTCCATTTGTTTGCGTCGTAGGTCTGAGGGAAGAAGTGGTTGCCATTCTCATCGCGGAACTCCGAATAGTACTCCGAGTTACCATTGAACAATGGGCTGGCGCGAGTAACCATAACCTTAGCCTTGATAGCCTTGGCAATAACGGTTGTAATCTGACCTGTCCACTGAACAGATGCTGTAGTCTGCAATACATTGCGCTCAGTGCCATCGGGCTTGTAGAGTACCTCATCAATCAAATTGATAACATACTGGAAGCAATCCTCGACGGGCTGACGGCGGCGACGGATAGTCTCCAGGTCGTCCTGAGAATTGACATTCTTGTCGTTGATGATGATAGGACCATACATACGGATAAGGAAGTAGTGGTAGTAAGCCTTCAAAATCTTAATCTGGGCAATCCAGTTTTCGCGCTCCTTGTCCTCCAAACCGATAATAAATGAATCTGATTCCAAATAACCAAGTACGATATTACACATACGAGTAGCCTCGTAATAGTCGCTACCATGGTTATGTCCTGACCAATATGCCAACAAGGGGTCCTGCGAGTTGTTCCAACCGCGCATCACCTTGTTACCGCTGCACGATGTGCGTGAGTCTGTAACCGATGGACTCTGCATTTCGATCCACTCGTCACCCAACATCTGGTAACCTCCGTGTACCTTATAATTATTGGGCAGATATGAATAACAATCTCCCAAGGCATTGTAAGCCTTCTCTTTTGTCTCGAACAAGTCCTCCAACTTCAAGATGTTGTCGGGAACGATGTCCAAGTAGTGGCAGCCCGTTGCAAAAACAGCTGCAACTGCAAATATAAATGTTCTAAATATCTTTTTCATATCTCGTAATCGTTTAGAATGTCAAATGAGCTCCCACACTGAATACTCGCTGCAAGGGGTAACCCAAACCATTGGCACCCATCTCGATATCCCACTCCTCGAAATCGTCAATCTTGAAGAGGTTAGATGATGAGAAATAAACTCGAGCACTCTCGATAAAGCCGGTCTTCTTCAATAACTTCTGTGGGAAGGTATAACCAACCTCCAAAGTCTTCAAACGGAAGATACGACCATTACGCAACCACCAGCTTGAACGCTGAATATTGTTGGCGTTGTTCTGAGTTGACAAACGGGGCCAGAATGTCTCTGAAATAGGATTATCTACGCTCCAGTGGTTGTCGGCAACGACTGAAAGAGTGTTACGACGACCTACAAAAGGTGCTACGCCTGCAGCGTCGATATAGAATGAAACCAAATCCTGTCCCTGAGCAAAAGCTGAAAGGTCAAAACCCTTATAGCCTAATGAGAAACCTACACCATAGTTAATCTCGGGTGAAGTAGGATAACCCATTGGTACCATATCATCCTCGGTAATAGCTCCATCGCCATTGATATCCTGATACTTGATATCACCGGGACGAACTACGCTCCATGTCTGTGCCGGAGAGTTGTTGATATCCTCCTGGTCGATGAACAGACGCTCGGCAACATAGCCCCAAGTCTGATTTACGGGGTGACCAACGCGTGAACGCCAAGGATAGTCATACATAGGCTCGGGAGCCACGCGAATCTCGGCACCTGCATAGGTGAAGTTGAAGCGACCCTGAACAAACAGACCATTAGCCCAACCCTTCTTAATGTCGATAGAACCATCGATACCGCCAGACTCTACCTCTCCGAGGTTACCGAATACGGCAGCTGTAAGACCCATTGAAGGTGGCAGGTTCTGACGCTCCATATAAATCTTCGAACGATACTCATGGAAATACTCAACCTGGAGGTCAATCATATTGGCGATATTCATCTCCAAACCGATATTCTGCTTCTCAGCAATCTCCCACTGGATATCGTTGTTTGCATCACGACCAATAACGAAACCGCCAAGACCATTGTCGAAGTTGCTACCAAAAATGTAACCACTTCCACCAAGAGAGATGTTCGACAAGAAGAGGAAACGGTCACCCATGGCGTCATTACCTACTCGACCCCAAGAGTACTTGAACTTCAACTTAGGAATAACGCGTGAGATGCCACCATCCTGCCAGAATTGCTCGTTAGAAATCATATAACCGGCAGCGATAGCGGGGAACAGACCCCAACGCTTGCTCTTGTGGAACTTCTCTGAACCGTTGTAGGTCAAAGATGCCTCAACCATATAGCGGCCCTTGTAAGCATAAGTTGCACGACCGCGGATACCCTGGTTACGAGCTGGCAATGATACTGTGATAGGGCCATCGTTACTGTTACGATCCTCATCCATAGTGTAAATTACCTGCGCTGTAACATCGTGAGCCTCCTTAAAGGTGCGGTTGTAGTGCAAACCGAACTCATAATATGTGCGATAGAAAGTAGATCTTGCCTGTGAAGGATCTCCCAAGGCCTCATTACCCTCGCGCATCAAATTAAGAGTATATACATCGTTTATCTTGTCGTACTCCTTCAATGTGTAGTAGAAAGGAGCATAAGCACGGCTTGTCATGTTAGAACCCTCGGCACCGATTGAGAACTTTGCACGGAAAATCAAGCCCTGAGTCAAAGCATGAAGATCCTGCTCCAAAGTAGCCTGAGTGATGATGTTACTTGCAAAGCCGTCACGATAACCGCGTACCATGTTTGCATAAGGGTTGGTCATCGACGCATCAGAGTCAATACCGAACAAGACATGGCGAACATACTGATACTTCTCGTCGGGTCTCCACACCATAGGGAACTCTACGGGGTTACCGGCCATAACCGAATTAAATACGGTGGTTGCCTCGTCCAGCGGACCCTGGTAATCCTGGAAGATAGAGTTAAGGCTCAAATCCAAATGAGTGGTATTTGTGAGGTTAACATTAATCTTCGCAAGAATGTTGTAACGATTGATATTGATATTATTGCGGAAGTTGTTGATATCGTTGTCTTTCAAGATACCTGTATCGTTGTCCCATGCAACCGACATATAGTAGCGGGCAATCTTACCACCACCACTGGCGTTGAGCGCATAGTGTGAGTTGTAGGTAAACTTGTCGAACATGGCGTCATACCAATCGATGTTGGGATAAATCATCGGGTTAAGACCTGCGGCAGTACCGTTAATCTTGTCGGTAGAGTAACGAGGAGGTGACAATGGGTTGTCGTTATGCAACGCCTCGTTGTACAACTTCATGTACGATACACCATCGATGGTCTTTGGCAACATTGTAGGCATTGAGAAACGAGACTCATGACGGAACGAAATAGCCAACTTACCCTCGCGACCCATCTTTGTCGTTACCGAGATAACACCATTCGCACCCTTCGAACCATAAAGAGCCGCAGCTGTAGCATCCTTCATAATCGAGAAGTTCTCGATGTTGTCGGGGTCTACCTGTGCCAACTCGTTAGCCGATACCTCGAAGCCGTCCAACAAAATCATTGGTGACTGAGCATAACCGAAGGTGGTCACACCGCGGATGAAGAACTCGGCGTTATCTTTACCCGGCTCACCGCTTCGCTGATACGAGATAAGACCTGCAACACGACCCGCAAGCGCCGTAGTCAAGTTACTTGATGGCACGCGCAAATCTTTCGGGCTGATGGTTTCGATTGAAGCCACGATAGACTCCTTTTTCTGCTGACCGAAAGCGGTTACAACGACCTCTTCCATCTCGGCCAAAGGTTCCATCTTTGTGACAAGATGTGTTTTACCTCGAACATCGACCTCTTGTTCGATATAACCGAGGTAACTTACCACAAGAACATCGCGCTCAGATACGCTCAGTTCAAAATGACCTTCGCCATCGGTAATAGCACCATTGGGACGACCTTTAATAAGGACCGTCGCACCTGCCAACGGATAACCATTCTCATCAAGCACCTGTCCTGTGACATGCTTTTTGTCCTGCTGAGTCATCTCTTCCGTAGGCGCATTTGTCTCTGAATTTGCAGCCATAGCCGACAAAGAAGATGTCAGCATAACTCCGCAAATGAGTAGAGATAATCCATAGTAGAGTGTTTTCCTCATGAGTAGAAAGTTTTAATTATCAATAAATTAGTTATTTTAGTTTTCGTCTATTTTTTGCCTCTGTTTTAACCTCGAACCCTTGCGCTTGGGTACCAAATCTTGCCAGAGGTTTAGAAAAAAGCACAATTTCTCCTTTATGATTAGCAAAGTTATTTATTTAAAACGAGAATACAATGACATTTTTTGATTTATTAACTTTCAATTCTGATATAAATTTTTTTTAATAATGTGCTTGCGCGTGCGTATATATTTATGTGCATATTTTGTTTGCATTTTCCGAAATGCGTTAATAGTCAAGTGGTTGGTATGCTTGGAGGACTGCTTGAATAAAGAAAATTCACCTGAAATCATGCCCTTTTTTGTATCAAATCAGCCATTTTTGAACAATCTTCTATACAATATGACCACGATGATATTATACAATATGACTTAGAAAAATTTGCAGGACGATAAGGATAATCTTGCATCTGCAAATTTCAGGGGTGTAAGTTTACTTACACGGAAAAACACAAACAAAAAAAGCGAGGTAAAAACCTCGCTTCTGCATTTCAGGGGTGGAAGATGGGGCTCGAACGGCGAAGCCGTCGCGAGGATACCCTTGAAAATAAATATATTATTATCCTCGCAACCCACAATAAATATATCCACTTACATTCCCTTTGCAGATGTCGCCGATGGCGATTTTTTGTTTGTTTTAGGCGTGTAAGTTTACTTACACGGAAAAATACAAACAAAAAAAAGCGAGGTAAAAACCTCGCTTCTGCATTTCTGGGGTGGAAGATGGGGCTCGAACCCACGACCTTAGGAACCACAATCCTCTACTCTAACCAACTGAGCTACATCCACCATTTCGACTTGGTTTCCCAAATCGGTGTGCAAATATAAGGGCTTTTGGCGGTTTATGCAAATAAAATTGCAAAAATCTTATAAAATACCCTTGCAAAGGCCTCCGGAGAGGCTTTTTATCGCTTCAAATTCTTTATTTTATCTTGTATGCGCCCCAATATATTGCTTCGCGCCGGAGAGAGCGTCACTTCTATATCTGTCGACTGATTTGGCTTTAATTCGATGACGAAACCTACGCGTTGCAACCCCTCGTCCTTGTGCTCGCATGACATATAGTTGTGGGGCTCCCAAATCTTCACATTCGAGCGTGCTTTGGTGCGCAGTTTCAGATATACCTCCTGGCCATCCTGTGATAACTTTATGGCTGCCGGGCCCACAATCTCTGCCGTTGCGAAGGTTGCGATTTTCCACTCTATGGTTGTCGGATTTGCACCTGATTCAATATGGTCGGTGATAGTCAGAAAATCCTTTTTGTCCAGCTCGGCAGTACGGAGAGCCTTGCGAACATTGCCGTCGAAGAGTTTTGTCATCTCTACAATGGCACCTTTGCGTGACGATGTTGTGAAGTGCTCGATAATCTCTGCCGAAGCCTCTACATTGTGTTTTTTACCGTTTATTGTCAGTGTGTTATGAGATTCTGCCCCTATGCGGAATACATCCCATCGCGAACTGTTTTGTGCGGGATTCCACAGGTCGATGCCGCCCTCCTCCAATGGCTCATACGGATGATTTCCCAAATCCACAGCCCAGCGTACTCCGCCCCATTCGTAGATGAACGAACCGGCGTCCATGTGCCCATGAGAAGAGGCCGCCTTGCCTCCTTTTATGGCGAAATAGCTGTCGGCGTTGCTGCTCCAGCCGCTACGGTAGATATACAACGGGACGCTGCCCTCGCCGTAAAAATAGTTCTTTGCCGGCGTTGCTTTGTTCTCGACGGGCAACTTTGCTGCAAAAATCATATATAACGGCAGAAGTCGATGACTCTGAGCACCTTGTGAGGAGATTAGCTGCTCGTCAATTTTGATTAACGATGCATCGTTTGTGGCATTTGCAAACCAATATTTTGCCGGCAGCCAATTGGCTGTTTCGGGCGAATCGTAATAGTTGAAAACCTTGCCCGAAGGAGCAACCATAAAATTCATAAACTCTGCCGAATGTATGAATCCTTTGTGGCTGGAGATGTCGGCATCGCTGCCGAGTGCCGATTGCAGTGCCGCAGCGAGCATTACTTGATAGCTCGCTCCATACTCCCAATAACCAAAACCTTCGGGACATACTCCGTCGGGCTCGTATGCGGCAAGAGCTAATTTATTTGAGCCGATACATTTGTCAATCAATGCTTTGCAGTATTCAGGTGCACGCTCCAGGGTAGCCAATGCTCCGCATAACATCGCGGCATTACATACCGAATTCCAATTGTTTGAAGAGCTGAAAAACCATGCGTTTTCGCTGTTCTCGGTCATGCGTAGGCCCTTCTCGTAGATGGCTGTGCCGATTATGCTGCGCGAGTGTACGGGCAGGACATTGTAGAGCCAATCGTAACCGATTGCAAGGGCGAGGACTATCTCGGCCGTATCGAGAAAATGCGTGGGGTTCCAGTCTGTAAAACTGCTCACGGCAAGCATCTCTCGCTCGGCACGACGGGCATAATCCATATCCTCGGTTGTGACAAATGCGTACGAGAGGTAGAAAATGCGCTTCAAAATTTCGCGCGAAGTGTCGAGCAGGCGCGCCCCATTCATCTCTCGCTTAACGGGGGTTGTGAGCAGGATATCATTTGCCGCAGCGATGATTTTGTTGTGCACAATGCGGGCATTGCTCGACTTCTCGGCATACTCTTTCATTGCCGTGACATCTCCTTTGTGAAGCAGAATTCGGGGATGTTTGGCTATTGTTTCATAGTCAAATGTCTGGGCCCATGCAGGAGAGAGGGCCATCGTCAAGGCAAATATGATTGCAAAAAATAGTTTTTTCATAAGAAATTTCGATTGGAAGGCCAAAAATAGAAATAATTTTGCAAACTTCGCACCTGAAATGGCAGATTGTTGCGGTTGTGACGATTTTTTGCCTTTGTGGCTGACAAAATGGCAGACCACCTGCGGTGCAAGTGGCAGTATTGTATGACAAACGCCGTTTGGCACATCTGTTGTTGGTAGTAAAAGCGTGTTCAGCACAACATAACGAAAAACAGAAAAGAGAACTAAAATATAAACTAAAACAGAAAATACTATGGCTATTAAACCACTTTCAGACAGAGTATTGGTATTACCCAATGCAGCAGAAGAGAAGACCGCAGGCGGTCTGTTTATTCCCGATACAGCAAAGGAGAAGCCCTTGATGGGCAAGGTTGTGGCAGTAGGCCCCGGCACAGCAGATGTTAAGATGGAGGTTAAGGAGGGTGATACAGTCCTCTATGGCAAGTATGCTGGCACCGAAATCAATGTCGATGGTACCGACTACCTCATTATGAAGCAGAGCGATATTCTGGCTATCTGCTAATTTTAAAGTCTAACGATTAAAAGCTAAAACGAAGATATGGCAAAAGAGATTAAATATAATGTAGAGGCACGCGACCTTTTGAAGGAGGGCGTAGATGCTTTGGCAAATGCCGTGAAGGTTACTTTGGGCCCCAAGGGTCGCAATGTTATTATCGACAAGAAGTTCGGTGCACCTCAGGTTACAAAGGATGGTGTTACCGTAGCCAAGGAGATTGAGTTGGAGGACTCGTTCGCCAATATGGGTGCCCAGATGGTTAAGGAGGTAGCCTCAAAGACCAACGACGATGCAGGTGACGGTACAACTACCGCAACCGTATTGGCTCAGGCGCTTATCGGTGTAGGTTTGAAGAATGTAACGGC
>JAEIGA010015746.1_pt1 | contig 11508 bp, 8 predicted proteins | sample 9270691 | NCBI WGS metagenome assembly JAEIGA01 (sample SAMN17057246, study PRJNA624740) | gut metagenome | biome: biome; isolation source: fecal sample | host: Bos grunniens | place: China: Xizang | collected 2019
ACGGTAGCTTCATCGGCAGAATTGTTTACGATCCCTCGAGTATCGCACGCACCGGAAAGCACAAGCCTGTCTCCGTACTTTTCCTTAACCATCGGGATATCGTTGCAGGAAGCCATTAACGGCTGCAGGATATCGACTTTCAGTTCAATAAGATCCGGGATGATCTCCTGCATATGTCCGCAGGAGTGATGTTCATAGTACATCCCCATTTCATGAACTGCATCGACCAGTCTCTTTACTTCCGGTTTGAAGAGCTCCCTCCAGGTATCCGGTGAAAAGAACATATTCCTGTTTTCGCCCCAGTCGTCATGGTTTACGATGATATCCGGATTGTAATACTTTTTGAACAGCCAGAACTTCTCGATAAAATAATCTGTCAGACGTGCGAAAAAGCCCTGTACGATCTCCGGTTCGGAACAGACGGCGATCAGGGTCTCTTCGATCCCGAAGATCGACCACATACGTTCAAAATGACCGTAAGGCACATCCAGCCGGAGCATCATATCGGAAAAATCATATTTCTTATGCAGCTGTTCCGCATCTTCCCTGATCGGCAGATCCTTCGGATCGGGGAAAGGATAGTTTTCCCATTCGTCAATATCGTAACAGCTGACCGGAGTCAGTCCGTCCGGAGCCAGACGCATTTTTACACCGAACAGATCGGTTCCGAAACCGTCAACTATTGTAGTCGGATACTCGACCTTGGTAAAATAATTGAGATAATCCACTCCGTCCCTGGGCAGCCTGTCGGTAATCTCGCCGCGGATGACGGCTTCCATCAGATCTCTGCCGTTGTCGTAATGTTTCAGTTCCATTTTTTCCTCCTGTTTTCTAAGCTTGGGTCACTCGATGATCAGCGGCTTGGTATTGGGCTCAAGCCCGTTATTTCCGCATACACGATAGAGCTGGCCGGTCTCTTTGCGTCTCCAGACGGCTCTCTGGTTCATCGGGTGGACCATCCGGATCGCTTTCAGACGGCACGCTTCCGCACAGCATCCGCAGAACCAGCACTCATCGGGATAAGCGACGATCGGAGGTTTTCCTTTTTCGGGATTCGGCATAAGGACATCACAGCGGCAATGGTTGACGCAGGTGTTGCATCCCACGCAAATATCCGGGTCAAACAGAATACTTGCACTCGGCATAATAGGATTCGGATAAAGTTTATTGTCTGCCATTATAATATCTCTCCTTTTCCTTGATTAGCTATCCAGAGCATTATACTTTTCCCAGTTTTCCTTATACGTCGGAGCATACGGGGGTTTCATATAATACTGTAACTGAAGTCTGCCTGTTTCGATTTTGCCGTCGCGGACACTGACGGTTACATAGTACTGATTCTCTTCGGTATCGTCTTTCTGCGGATAATCGATCCGATAGAATCCCATACCGTCGCTGGAACATTTTCTTTCCTTGGCCGCATTCAGAGTCAGTCTTGACATGAAAAGCTGCGCATAGCACTCATGCGCCCTCATCAGCTCATGCGGATTCCTGGCGTAAAGCTGCTGGAACTCGGTATTTTCAATCGAATCGAACCAGTCCAGTCCGTTCTGCAGGATCTCTTCGGATTTGTACTTTCCGCAGTTGCCCTGCATAACACGGGCACATCCTGCCTTGAATTCTTTCCAGCCGATGCCGGTTTCCCTGTGAATCGGCGCGTACATGATCTCTTTCCATTTTGCGACCTGTTCTTCATTTACTGCAGGAAGGTCTACACTCTTGGCATATTTCCAGGCATTGCGGGCAGCATGCCAGCCGGTTGCATACGCACCGGAAGCAAAGTTGTTTCCGCATGCCAGACCTGCAACATAAAGGCCGTCCAGGGTCGTCTTTAAATCCCATCCGTAAACCGCCACATTGCTTCCATGCCCGACTTCGCGCCACGGATCATACACTTCACCGTTCCAGAAAGGCTTGGATCTTCTGGGATTATAGGAATTCGGCATCATCACTGGGACCTGAAGCATATCTTTATCCGGGTCAAATCCGTTCGCTGTATAAACCTTGTAGATCGGATAGCTGGTCTTGCCTTCATTACCGATCATAAGCCCCCAGAGAACCCTTCTCTCTTCGGGATCCATCGACGGGGTATCGGCATAGAACGGAAGCTTGAACTCGCCTTTTTCAATACGCTCCGGGAGATCCTGCGGCAGTTCAAACAGGCCGCCTGCAGTCGCGGAACCTCCGTCGCCCAGGCTCGGGAATGTATCCTTAAACCTGTCGTCGGGATTCATTACCTTTCCGTTCTGGGTCAGCGGGATCCTTTTTCCGGTTGCGTCCACGATAGGACACCCGTACCAGGTATTGTTGCAGTCGCCCGTTCCGTACATCGGCCACCGCATTCCGCCGTTTGCACAGGTCAGGAAACTGTGCTCAACATGACAGAGCTTCGCACCCGCCTCTGCCATCATGACCTGTCCTTCGCCTCTGTTGTTCGGATCTCTCATAACGGAAGCTCCGCCGTTCATTTCCGTCGTATGGCACCATTCGCCCTGCGGAATGCCGGAGCACACGATGACCGCTTTGGCATGGAACACATAGCACTCGCCGGTACGGCCGCTGAATCCGACTGCACCGATAACCCGCGCGCCTTCTCCGGTCTTGCCGTCTTCTGTCAGAAGATGTCCGATCGTAACATATTCGTAATTCTCTATTCCGAGGCGGTCGACTTCTTTCTTCATGATGGGTTTAAGGTTTGCGCCGCCCTTTAAGCGTACGGTCCAGCAGGAACCGTAGTCATAAGCAAACATCAGTCCGGTCTCCGGATCGGTGAACGGGGCATCCCTGAATTCTTTATCTGCACGGATCTTCATGCCGAGTTTTTCCAGGTCAAGCAGGGTTTCGTAGCAGAGCATGGAATGAATGTAGCGCATATGCGCCATGGTATACTTGCCGCCCCAATACGGGGTATTCAGATACCACTCGGCTGCCTTTTCCGGTGTAACCTTGCTGCAGGGATTCAAAGTCACATCCATCCAATGGTCGATACCTGCACCTGCGGAACCCGAACGGACAAGAGGCCCTTTATCGACGATAACTGCTTTCGCGCCGCGTTTTGTTGCCTCGACCGCTCCAGCGCAGCCGGCCACTCCTCCGCCTACAAAAAGCAGATCACATTCAACATAGTTGGTCTTATCGTAATCTACGGGGTATGGCCACGAAATGCCGGTATAATACTGAATGTCAGTAGATGATGAATACATGTTTTTCCTCCTTAGCTGGTTGAAGATCTGTTCAAAGCACTTCACATGATTTTCATGCAGTTAAATAGTATCATTCTTATGCTTTCAATCCTATTGCATAAAGTTGGTTCATATTAACGGCCTTGAACAAAATGAAAGTCATTTTTGTCAAGACAAAAAGAGTAAAAAAAAGATCTCTGAGGCTAAGCTCACAGATCTTTTTCAACAGCTCTGTTCTGTTTGAATGCCCGGAGGTTATTTATCCGGGCGCTGCAGGATATTAATCCCGGTCTGAAGGAAATCTACAACCTGCCGGTCTTTAAGCAGGTACGTATCCGGAAGGTTTTCTATGGCCCGGAGAAACTGGTTCATTCCCGAAACTGCACGTATATCCGAAAAGCTGAAATTCATTCCGGACGTATAATAGCAGGTCGCATGAACCGTTCTGTCACTGGCAAACACGGAAGACTCCAGTTCCGAATACCCGATTTTCGGATTAATGTCCTCCAGGATCTGCAGTGTAAAACCGCTGTCTGTCTTGATCTTTTCGACCAGCAGCTTCAGATGACGGATCCGCTCTTCTTTGTTGAAGAAAAGAACCGTTCCGGCATACATGATCGTCCCTCCGAAAATATAATCCAGGATAGCGGTCTTGTAAACGGTCACCGAACGTTTCGAATTGAACATATTGTAGTCCGCATTCAGATTGATCGTCCCGTCTCTCCTGTTCTCGCTTTCCGTAAACTTATAGCGCTCCCAAAGCTGGGAACAGGATTCCTGGTCAATAAACAAAAGATGCATTACCGGCAGCAGGTAGTGATACTCAATCTGCATCATGAAATTGTACAGCTGGTTCGCGTCGATAAAGCCGCTTCGGGAATAACGTAAATAGATCGGTTTCAGATCACCGAAGGCCGCATTCAGGACATGATAGTATTCATCTACAAGTGCCTCTTCCTGTGTTAAAAGAAAATGGTCATTTCCCGTAAAAGGCTCTTTCAGCACCCTTATGCAGAGTTTATCCCTGATCAGGATAAACTGTTCTTTTTCGATATCCGCGTCATCTTCGAAATAAAAATCGACGCTGACCTTATCGCTGTTTCGCATCATGGAACAGATCAGGCGGTTGTAATCGTCAATGTTCCTGTTATAGTCATCCGATGCCATGATCTTCCTGACATGGATCCTGTTCCCGCCCTCCGACGCCATGTACAAGAGCTCATCATAGGGAATATACTCTTTCATCAGGTTCTCGCAGAGCGTCGTATCGATGATCTCGACCACCTGATCCCTGGAATTCTGCAGCAGTTCAAAGATCGAACTTACTATGATCGATTTTATTACGGATTTGTCCGTATGCCGCAGGTACAGGCAGTTATTATCCACTTTTCCGACTACACGTTTCCGGTCGATCGAATTCTTCTGGCTGAGATAGGCGCTCCTTAAATACTCGGACAAAACCTCTACTATCACTTCATCCGGAGCATCCGTCGCTACGGAAAGACCGATCTTCTCTACCAGGACCTTGTGTGTCCTCTTGTCCGAATTGGTTAAAACGCAATTCGCAATCTCCCGGAAAATATCGACATTGTTTTTTTCTGACGGCAGTTTTTCATTATTCATCCACCGGCTTATATAAGAGGGATCGTAACCCAGCATTTCCGCAAAGTGCCCGCTTTTAATCCCCGAATACAGGAGGATCTGCCTTAAAGCTTCACCGAATGTCATAGTTACTCCTTTTTTTCTGAACATATCCGCCAGTACCGACCGGTTCCTGCCCGGTCATTTATATTGTATAACAGATTCATGCAATAATCCACAATATTCAATGCATATTACCCCTGCGTAAAAAAAGAGCCCGACATAAGTCAGGCTCTTTGAAACTGAAATTATTTTCCCAGATGCAGCATCGGCATCTTTTTCCGGACTGCTCCGTTATGCACCGTAAACCAAGTTCGGCAGCCACAGCGCAATATTCGGGAACAGAATGAGAAGCGCCATCATAAGGACTACCGTAAACAGGAACGGCCAGACACCTGCAAAGATCTGCGAAATGCTGACTTCCGGATCGTTGATACATCCCTTGACCATAAAGACGGACATACCGACAGGCGGCGTCAGTCCGCCCATGCAGACGATCATCAGGATCATGATGCCGAACCATACGGTATCGTAACCATAAACGCCCATCAGGATCGGGAAGAATACCGGGATCGTCAGAAGGATGATCGAGAAGACTTCCGTAAACATACCTGCGATCGCGTAGAAGATCAGAACGATGACCAGGACCATCCAACCGTCGAGGTCCCAGCTCTTGATCTTGTTTGCGATCGTAGAAGAAATCGTGGTAACAGCGATAAAGCGTGAGAAAATCGATGCACAGCTGAGAAGGGTATATACCATTGCAGTCAGCTTGCCGGTGCTTACCAGCGCTTTCATGAGTTTCTTCAGGTTCAGGCTTCTGCGGACAGCACAGACAACGATCATTCCTGCAGAACCGATCGCACCGGCTTCAGTAGCTGTGAACCATCCGGCAATCAGACCACCGATGGAAAGTGCGAAAACAATCGCGATCTCAATAATGCCGCCGTCTTTGATCGATGCCCAACGTTCCGCCGCAGTATGTTTCGGCCCCTTCGGACAGGTGCTCGGATCGCGCCAGCCATGGAAGCGGATCGCACAGCAGCAGAATACGATCTGGATCAGTCCCGGGATAACTCCGGCAATGAACAGTCTGCCGATCGAAGTATCACAGGCATTTCCGTAAATAACGAGTGTAATAATCGGGGGTATCAGGTTTGCGATATTGGAACCGACTGCAATCGTGTTGCAGGATACTTTCGGTGAATATCCGACTTTCTTCATTTCGGGATAGGCAATGGCGCTCATGGTTCCGATCGTGGCAGGACCGGATCCGCAGATCGCACCGAAGATACCGCAGGCAACTGCGGTCGCCATAGCCATTCCGCCTCTGTGATGTCCAATACATGTCTGACAGGCACTGAACAGTTTTCCGCCGACACCGGATTCATACGCGACAAATCCCATCAGTATAAACATCGGCGCGACGCTTAGAGTATATTTTGAAAAGTTTGCCGTAATTTCGGTAATGGCCATCTGCATAGCCGCTGCCGGCGTACGGATGATCGCAAACCCAAGGAAACCCACGATGCCCATGCAGATAGCAATCGGAAGGCCGGTAAGCATCAGAAGGACGAATACGATAAAGGCAATAATACCGATCTGAATAGGTGTCATTGTTCGTTTCCTCCTTTCTCTTCCTTGCCGTCCGCGACGACAAACGTGATGTCCCGCGCCGCTTTCAGCAGCAGAGCGAGGAAACCGCACACATAACCAATCGCCATAATGATATTAATGACATAATAAGGGATCGACAGTGTAGAAGTAAAAGTTCCCTTGTTATAAGTGACGAGCGTTTCAACAAAGAATCTGTACGCAAGTATGATATAAAAAACTGCCGCAAGGATCGTAACAATCGCACTGACTGTCTTTCTCGCCTTCGGTTTGATTACGTCAACAAGAAGCGTCATGGACACATTTCCGTCGGTCAGCTCATTCATCGCAATTGAAAAGGCGCCTAACGTTAATCCAAAATAACTAACCAGCTCTACAGCGCCGAAAATCGGGCTCTGAAATGCACTTCGCGTAATAACATTGATTACGGAAAGCGCCATCATCAGGAAACACATGACCCCGCCGATCCTGATCAATACGCTAAAAAGGCCCTCGAATGCACGGTCTATTTTTTTATATGTGTTCAAGTTCGTAATCCTTTCTGTTATAAAACATAATCTCCGGTGCCGGAGCTGTTACTGCGGCACCGGAGAAAAAGGGTAACACTGGTCAGCTGAACTCCGTCTTTACTGATAGATCAGAGTAAATGTGAAGTCAACGTTCTCACCGGTCTGAAGGCGTTCGCCTGTGTTCGGATCAATGCAGAAATAGAAGTCGTCGTCAGTCTCTTTTTTGGGCGGATACTGTGCGTTCCACTTTTCAGCCAGGTCTTCCCAACGCTGCATGATTTCTGCGCCGTTGTCGAGAGTATCGGCATAATCCTTAGCACTTACGGAAACAGCTTCCTGGAAGAGTTTCAGTTCATCTTCGGTGGGATAATAGTACTCTTTCATATCCTGGAAATGAACCGCTGTATCCTGCTTGTAAAGGTCATCAGAGAACTTGGACCAGCCCATTTCAAAAGCATCGTCAAATGCGGACTGAAGAGCTTCCTGCTGGTTCGGGGTAAGCTTGTTCCAGGAATCTTCATTCATGAACCAGATGGAACCGTTGTTATAGAACGGATAGTCCATACCGTAGTCAAGAACTTCGTAAAGTCTGGAAGTAAGCATTCCGCCGCGGATCGTCATGATTCCGTCGATAACGCCCTGACGAAGGGATTCGTAGCAGTCTGCAAATGCGATATCACTGGGAACTGCGCCGAGGTTTGTAACAGCTGTTGCGTTTGCGCCGGTCGCACGGATCGTCTGTCCGGCAAGGTCAGCCGGTGTATGGATCGGTCCCTTGTTGGAGCAGATACATCCTTTGGTGCCATATGCCGCACAAAGGAAATGAAGTCCTTCTACCTCTGCCGGCTGATAGGTTTCAATATACTCTTTAACTGCGTTTCCGATCGAGGGAGATGCGGTGAAATAGATACCGGGATGATCGATCATAGACAATTCAGGCATTGCAGAAGCAGTGTCAGCAGCGGCAAGGAAACCGATATCCGTAACTCCGTTGAGGAGGCCGTCCAGCATATCCTGCTGACCGCAGAGGGTTCCGCCGGGATAATACTCGATCTTGATAGTTCCGCCGGAACGTTTGTAGGCTTCGTTGCAGGCGTACTGGATCATGTTTTCGTGCGGATTTCCTGCAGCAATGTAGCTGGCCATGGAAAGAGATACGACCGGATCATCCGACGGTACGATTTCTTCGGATGCGGAAGCCGTCTCTGCTGCCGCGGAGGATGCTTCTGCTGCCGGTGCAGCTTCGCTCTTCGCTTCACTTGCTGCCTGGGCGGGAGCCGAACTTTCGCCGCCGCCGGCGGAACTGCCGGATCCGCACGCTGCAAGGGTGAATACCATAGTAAGTGCAAGAATCAGTGCCAGAATCTTTTTCATGTTTTAGTTTCTCCTTTCACTAGTTAGTGTTTCCTTTTAAGTTACGACCAGCATTCAGCAGCTGCGGTCATAACAAGCTATGCTTTTTCATGTTCATTGTGCAGCGGGAATGATTTTTCACATCATTTTTGTTTATCTGTAAACAATTCTATGTTTGTATTGTCATATAATCAAATGACTCTACGTTATTACGATGTTAAGAAATTGAATCAATTTCCGTCCAAAAAAATCAATCCCGTCAATTGCCGGCCGGCCAAGGGCCTGTTATTTGACCTGGCCGATCTCTCCGGTCTCCTTATTTCTCCACCGGGGCTTTAAGGCCAGCGGATAATTGAAAGTGATCGCGCCCGGAGTGGGACAATCCGTTACGCAGCATCCGCAGTACCAGCACTCTTCCGGATGCAGGATGATCGGCGGCTGGCCTTTCTTCGGGTTCGGAATAAAGACGTCGATCTGACAGGTCTCTACACAATTGTTGCATCCGATGCACTTCTCCGGGTTTACTTTTACCGGTACGCTCGGCGTCTGTACATTGGGAATAGCAAAAACTTTTCCTTCCACTGTTTTGTCCTCCTATCTGATTGATCAGGCGTTATACATACCGGTATAATCGGGGTTGTGCGCCTCGTACTGTTCTTTCATGTTGCCCCAGAAACGGATCGGCAGCTTATCAAATACGATATTGCCTTCTTCATCCAGTCTGAGCGTAAGGTATTTGTTGCTCTCCTCTTCATCTCTTTCCGGATAATCCATACGGGTAAGGCCGAGTGCCGGCTCGCTGAATTTGCGCTCCAGCATGGCGTTCAGCATGATCTTTGCATAATCGATCAGGCTTAAGACCTCGATCGATCTTAAGAGCTTGTGCGGATCCAGGGCATAGAGCTGGGGAACGGCATTCTCTTCGATCCTTGCGATTTCACCGAGGCACATCTTAAGCAGGGATTCCGATCTCCATTCGCTTGCAAAATACTGCATGGCGCGGCAGAGTCCGTTCTGAAGTTCCTTCCATTCGATACCACCGGTACGGGCAGCCGGTGCAAGCACGCGCTCTTTTTCCGCATCGATCTGTTCTCTGGAAATACTGCCCTGTTCAATGCCTTTCGCATACGCTGCGGCTTTGCGTCCGGCATAACGTCCGGTCGCGGCGCAGAAGCTGTGGTCTTCCGGTGAGAACATGGCTGTTCCGGCAACATAGAGACCGTCGACAGTGGTCTTAAGGTCCCAGTCAACCAGGGGGCCGCCGCTCTTAGCCGGCTCCAGAAGCTGTTTGTGGGGCTGGAACTCGATATAGTTGTAACTCATGATCTGGTCACGGTTGATATCAAATCCATCGTTGGTCATCGTCTGGACCATGACCTTGGTAGTGGATTCCTCCGTAAGCATCAGGTTCCATGTCGCATTGCTTTCTTCCGGCTTCATTCCTGCAAAATCGCCGTAAAGCGGCAGATCATATTTGCCTTCGCCGATATCTGCACGTACTTTTGCGACCAGGTCCGCCTGGTTGGAGAACATTGCTCCGCCGTCCGCCCATCCCTGGGTCGGGAACGGAATGTGTTTGTTGTTCGCGTCAACGATCGGAACATTTTCATAACTGGCGTCGCCGCCGCCGGTATACCATTTATGCTTGATCCCGGTAGCGATCCTGCTGGAAACGGTGTCTTCCATCATGGTAAGGGTCGCGCCGGCTTTCCATGCCATGGTCGTTCCTTCGCCGCAGGTCGTCCGCGGATACATTGTACTGTGTCCGCCATGCTCCATGTCCAGGTTCCAGATCTGTCCGGGTCCCGCAGTGGAGATGATAACAGTCTTTGCTTTTACAATAACGAATTCTCCGGTACGGTCGTTGATGCCGGTCGCTCCAACGGCACGCGCGCCGCGGACGCCGTTTTCGTTCAGGATGCTTGTAGCCGTAACACGGTTAAGGATCTTAACGCCGAGGCGGAGACATTCTTTTTTCAGGATCGGCTTGAATCCGATTCCCCATACGCGAAGGGTCGTGTTGAAGCGTGTTTCAGGCGGATTGAATCCCGGTTTCTGCCAGTCGGGATGGGGGCTGTAGCCGGCCTTCGCACTGTAACGCGGGGAAACCATAAGCTTGGTTTCGTCATCACGGCCTTCTACTCCGAGATATTCGTCGTCCGTATCACGGATCTTTCCTCCCATCTGCTCCATCTCAAGCAGGGTATCCCAGTTCTCTCTGCACTGGATCTGAATGCCTATGCCGTTGCTGTAACGTCCGAGGGCATTCATTTCTTCGATCGCCCATTCATCCGGATCGACTCTGGACGTAGGATTGGCGGGCACGTTGCACCAGTGATCGCATCCCGGACCGCCGGCGCCGCTTCGACGTACATCACCTTTTTCAAGAATGATAACTTTCGCGCCGGTTCTGGCCGCGCTGATCGCAGCCCAGCATCCGGCAATACCGCCGCCAAGCACCAGCACATCGGCTTCCAGTTCCGTTTCCTCGCCGTATTTGATCGGATACGGCCATTCCGGCGGAGCTCCTACCTCGTTCAGATAATCATGCCAGGTTCCCATGTTTTAAACCTCCCTTTCTTGCTTAGTGGGTTTTTATATACGATTAAAATAGATTCGGATCTTGTTTTATATTTTTCATTATTTTTTCTTATGAATCCATTGAATTGAGATGAATCATATTTAAAGCAAGTTGGTAAAGCAGTTAAACCGGACCGGTAAAGCCTGTTTTCCGGTATTTCTCCTTTATTCCCTATTCCGTGCTCTTCTTTTGTATGTTAGAATAAAATCACAACATCATATCCACGGCGTGCAGAGTCGAACAAAAATGATAACTTGACCCCTGAAGCAAACACGGAGGTAATACCATATGTTCAACAAACACGATATCAGCCGCAACGCCTGCCAGCTGTTCGGCGAACAGGCAAACTGCGGATACGACTGGTGGTGGCATTCCTTTACCGCGATCAATGAAGCCACCGGCGAAAAGAGGCCCTTCTACATCGAATTCTTTGTCTGCAATCCCGATCTCGGCGGAGACGAACCGGTCTTCGGCCAGCTTGAAGAAAACAAAAAGGCCGGTATCCGGCCCTCCTATCTTATGGTCAACGTCGGCGCCTGGGGCGAGAACGCCATCCAGCTGCACCGTTTCTTCGGCTGGAACAAGATCCGGCTTTCCATGGGAATTCCTTTTAAAGTGAAAGCGGACG
>JAEIGA010015747.1_pt1 | contig 11508 bp, 7 predicted proteins | sample 9270691 | NCBI WGS metagenome assembly JAEIGA01 (sample SAMN17057246, study PRJNA624740) | gut metagenome | biome: biome; isolation source: fecal sample | host: Bos grunniens | place: China: Xizang | collected 2019
GACTGTATGTATAATACAAATACTACAGTTGATGCTCATCTTGAAGTAACACCTTCAAAACCTCAAAATGGTGCTACTGTGTGGAAAGCGGGTTATCGTGGCGTGCAGTTGTGTAATGACGCTATCGCATGTATTGATGCTACGCCTCATATCAGCGATTCTCTTAAGAATATATTGACTGCAGAGTGCCGAGTGTTAAGGGCGATGTACTATTATGTGCTTACGAATACTTTTGATGGCGTTCCGTTCTATACAACCCAGGTCAAGGATTATGAAGATCAGGATAGTGTGCGTTTCTTGGGCAGGACTCCGGCGGACACCATCAGATTAAAGCTTTATAATGACTTGAAGTATAATGCGGTTCCGTATTTTACCGAGCATAACAATCTGAAAGTAAAGGCTTCCAAAGCAAAGGACAGGCGTTCTGGTTATGCTCATGCACATATGCTGATGGCGAAGTTCGCGATGTGGTACGGAGACTGGACCGGAGCTTTGGAGTCACTTCAGGCTCTTGAGGAGGTCTATGGCCATTATACTCCAGAAGGCTGGCAGAGTTTCGAAAAAGATTATCCGCTGGATAACATCCGTTGGAGTTATAAGGGTGCTGAACAGAATGAGGTTATTTTTGAAATTCAGCACGAGTATAATCTCACCGGTATAAAGAAATACGGTAATCTGGCTAAAATCATGATGCCAAAACGCGCTTCGCAGGAGACTGTCGATGAGAATGGCAATGTGCATAAGACTTTTTTGTGGGACGGTGTTGATTTCGGAGACAAGTATGGCACAACAATGCCTGACGGAAATGTGACAAGAGTCAATCCTAAATTTGCGTCATTCCGCCCATATGGTAATCCGGATAAAGATGGTAAAGGGGTGACATCTACTTCTGTCAATTCTGTCTTCGGATCAGCAAATCTTCCGCTCGCGGTAGATACTCAAAATAAGAGTGGAAGAGACCAGGCATATGGAGTGAAGTTGCTGCTTGATGAAAAGGAACTCAAGGACCGCCGATCGTCTTTGAATTTTGCACTCGGTAACTGGGAGACTGGTAAGGTCTTCAACTATCTGAACAAAGACGGATATTTCTATATCGGAGAAAAATTCTGGTGTCCGGGTATTTTAAGTAACTATGACTCAAATAACTACAAGATTTTCCGTTATGCGGATGCCCTTCTGATGATGGCGGAGTGCTGGCATAAGCTTGGTGAGGACCAGAAAGCCAGAGATTATCTGGATGTTGTTCGTCTTCGTGCAGGTCTTCCTCGTGTGGAAGCCTTGACGGGGCCGGACCTTATGGATCAGATTATTTGCGAAAGGGCAAAGGAACTCTTTGGAGAGTACCACAGGAAATGGGACCTTGTGCGTTGGGGAATATGGTATGAGAGGACAATGGAATACACCGGATATGCAAAGCTTAAGGAGCATATGAAGCCTTGTCACGAGTATTATCCGATTCCGGACACTCAATGCGCACTTTCTAATTATAAGTTGGATAATCCTGCATATAGAAATGACGGTTTGAATTAATTATGAGACATTTAATATATATGTTGGCTGCTGTGCTTATGTTTACAGCATGCAGCGGAAAGTATGAAGAGCATTATGACTCTCTTAAGGTGAGTCATAGGGTGATTAATGTGAGTAATGAACAGGTGACTGACATTCAGGTGATTGTCTATTATAGCGGAAAGTGGGAAGGTTATGTGCAGGAAGATTGTGACTGGCTCAAGCTTAAGAACCCAAAAGGTGAAGGAGTAACTATTGTACATGTAGAAGTCGCTCCCAAGAATGGTACAGACAGGACTGGCACTTTGCATTTCACCGGTGGAGGTCATGAAGAGATAATCAATATCAGACAAAAGTAAGCAATGAAGAGATTTTTGATTATATCAATATTGACAATGCTCCCTCTGGTGGCTTCGGCTGATGCTCTTTCTGGGCTTGAGGCTAAATGCGGCGAAGCATATGGCGGACTTTTCAAGAGGCTTGTCATTAAGGATCTGCCTCCGATTGAACTTGTGGTGGTCAGCGATAGCGAGAGTCCCAATGTCGCTCTAAATCCTAACCTGAAGCATAATATTGTGGATCTGGATGAGTCACGCAGAACAGTTTATCTTCAGACACCAGACGGAGGACGTGGACTTAAACTGGTCTTTACCAAAGGGATATATAACGCCTTAAGAATGTATGATAAGGTTACCCTTGACCTTAACGGCTGCAAGGTGGGAAAGGTTGAAGGGACCGAGGCACTATATGTTACAGATGTGACACCTTTGAATGTCGTCAAGGTTATCAAAGGTTCAGAGGCTGATGTTCCTGTAAAGGAAAAATATATTTCTGAAATAACTGACAAGGACCTGTTTACACGCATAACTCTTAAGGAAACAGAGTTTGTATTCAGGAATGGGGCAATGGTCAATTTCGCTGAGTTTTATGGTCAGTATGTTCCGGAAATTCACTCTGCTTATAAGAACAAGATGATTTCGAATTGCGACGGAACATGCTGCGTGATTCGAGATTCGAAGGGAGGGTCAATTTATATGGCTTTGAACACACTTTGTTCCTGGATACGCGAAAAGACTCCACAGGGTTCCGGTAATGTGTCAGGCGTTCTGGTATGGGAAAGAAACAGACGCTATGGCGATAAAGATGCAAAATATTATATCCGCCCGATGTGCAGGGAAGATATTCGGGTAGATGAAAAGAAGAAGTCAGCCTTGTGGCAGCATTATATAGCATGGATTCCTGAAAATGTTGATGGGGCAAATTTCGATTTTGAAAAAGCTGGTTTTGGTCCAGAGGGCATCAATGACAGACTTCTGAATAATGTAGGACCGGTGTCGTATTTGTCTTATGATGCAGGTAATGGCAAACTTCGTAAAGCAGGCTCGTTCAACAATCTGCTGAGCAGAGATGGTAGCGGAAATCTGGTCAATGCCTCAATCAAGACTTACGCAACTTTGAATCAGTGGTATCAGTGGGGAAAGGATGGTCAGGCTGAAGGTACGAAATCTATATTAGTGGAGTTTTCTACGGCAAAACTCAAGGCTGATCAGTTGCAGTTTGCCTTTGATATAGTAGGAAGCGATGCAAATCTTTTGAGTTGTCGTGGACTTCCTCTGCGTTGGAAGGTGGAGTACTCTGTTGATGGCGGAGAGTTCAAGCCGATTAGTGAAGCAGATGGAACAGAGACATTCGGTCTTCGCCCGATGCCGGCAGTGGCAAAGTTTGACAGTAAATATAATCATACCTATCAGATGATGTACGACCATGGATTGGGACTGCAGCAGCATTTGTACAATCTGCCGGCAGAAACTATCGGAAAGGATAAGGTTGTGGTCCGTATTACTCCTGCTGTTGCCAGGTTCTTCCATTTGAGCAAGGATCCTTCAAAGAATGTCGAGGTACCTGTTGTCCATGATCAGGTGAAACCGGGAAATAAATCTAATGCAACCTTCAGACTTGGATCTGTGTTTGTCGATTATAAATGATGCATATGAAAAAAATATTATATATAGCCTTGACATTGGGCTGTCTGGCTTGTTCCAAGGATTATATTCCTGATGCGGAAGTCAGGGAACTTGCCGTAATCAAGGATGAATACGTGTTTGGAACAGATGCGTCGGAGTGTGTCGTTCCGGTGTTTTCAAATGGAACTGTTCAGTTGAGTTTTCTTGAGGAGGCTCAAGATTGGGTCACTCTTGACCGAAAGCAGATTACGGGTGATGGTAGTGTTGCCGTCAAGGTCGCAGCAAACAAGGAAGGTGCACCAAGGATGGCAACCTTGATTCTCTCTCTTGTCGGAAAGGAACTCAAAGATACTGTTGTTATAAAGCAGCAGGGCCATCGCCAGCATATAGAGTGCCTTGATATGTATAAAGTTGTCAGCGGGCAGGGAGGTGAACTTGAATGTGGTGTAAGGCTGGAAAATATACCTTCCAATGGCCTTGAAGTAGATATTCAATACTCCGATTATAAAGGTGGATGGATAAGTCGATGTGTTGTTGAGGACAATCTGGTAAAGGTGAGTCTGGATGCAAACCAAACATCGCTTGTACGCCGTGCCGCTGTTACCGTATATTATATTGATGCGTGGAAAAGGCGTATAGAGGCAACTGTTTATCTTACCCAATCAGACAGCGATGGGGTACTGGGCACAGATATAAGTCCGATGGAGGTTCGTTTGCTTGCAGACAAAGACGGATTCAAGGTTAACGATGATTATGTTCTTGAGGGTATTGTCGTAAGTGATTGCTCAAGCCGTAATATGGAACTGAATCCGCTTTTGGATTATAATGTTCTGGACTCACTGGCGAGTCTTCGTACCGCGTATTTGCAACCTGAGGCAGGACCTGGATTCAAGTTGGTTTTTGATCAGGTGAAAGACAATACCTTGACTTTCGGTACACGAGTGAAACTGAACCTTTATGATTGTACTTTGTCACTGGAAGCCGATCCTGATCGTTATGTGATATCAGGACTTACCGGGGCAAACCTACTTGAGACTTCTCAGGCTGCAGTTCCACAGAAGACGAAGAAGATTTCGGAACTTACAGATGATGATATCTATACTTATGTTACGCTTACAGATACAGAGTTTTCTTGCACGAAGGGTACTTATCTGGATATAGCGGAGCATGCAAGTTATTCATTTATGGATGGATGGGCTTCTTTGCTGATTGATAATCAGGGCCGTGGCATATATGCACCGGTCAATGTCAATTGCTCATGGAGAAGGACAGGAGAAGGCCTGCCGCAGGGTTCAGGAAGCACATCAGGTATTATCGTGTCACATAAGATGCCACGTCTGGGTGATGCAGGACGTTATCAGATACGAGTCCTTGACAAGAGCGGATTTGGACAGAGTGATGATGCTCAGACCACAGGATGGATGACTCATGCTGAGTGGTTCAATAGTGTAAATAAGGCGGCTTCTTATGCAAAAGTGAATGAAAGATATGCAGAACCGGCTAAAGCGGAGGATCATAAAGTTATAGTTCCTTCGGTTGATATTCTTACTAAGCAGGCCGGCGAACTTGCAAACGGAGAATATATCTGCGAAAACGCCACACCGCGTCCAGGAGGCAACACATATGCTTCAGGAGTGTATTATATACGAAAGGACAATACTTCCAATGGTGATACGGCAGAAGGAGTCGCGTGGCTTAATTCCAATAAAGGATGGTATGAGTGGGAGAATGGTGCGATAAAAGACTATAAGGGTTTTGTCTTTACATTCAACAACCTTCCTTCCGCAGCGACTGACTGGCTTTTTGTTTTTGACTTTTGCTTCGGCAATCTGAATAGTTATGTTTACGCGCATACTCATCCTGCACATTGGTGCCTTGAATATTGGGATACTCAATCGGATTGCTGGACTCTTGTACAGAAAGATGCACATATGTTCACTGACCCTGATGAAAGGAACTATGTCCATATGAAGGCGCTTCCATGGCCATCAAGCTTTGTTTCTGGTCGTCAGTGCTATACAGGAGCAGAAACTGGCATGGGCTTTACTCGTCATTCATATCTTCTTCCTGCTGGTGCATGTGATGCGGAGCAAGGAATTAAACTGAGATTGCGCCCATATGACGATCACCTTGTGCGATTGACTAGTAATTACCTTGAGAACTCAGAAGACTACCATGTCTCTCCAGATACAGATATTTCCGGAGGTCTCCGTTTAAGATTTGGAACGATAGCTTTAAAGTACAGATAATGAGAAAAATAACAATAGTATTGACAGCCGTTCTCATGTTGGCAGGTGTCAAGGCTTCAGCATGGGGCTGGGATCATAAGCTCATATGCTATGTTGCTCAAAAACATTGCACCGAGACGACAATGAAGAATATTGAGCGGTATTTGGATATTCCTTTGCATGACGCAGGATTGTGGATGGATAACTTTCGTTCCAGGGCCTGGGTCAAGAAGGATTGGAGTGATTCTCCGGAGTATACCATGACTTCGCTTTGGCATGCGGTCAGTGTGGATGAAAATTACTATCCTTTGATGGCATCTAATCGTCCAGACGGCAATGGTGATGGCTATGGTGCTCTGGTTAACTGCATAGAAATACTGAAGGATTATAAAAATCAGAGCGACAGTACTGTGGTGGTGAATATCAAACTTATTTGTCATCTCGTGGGCGATGTAGCATGCCCTGGTCATATTCTTCATTCTTTCAGCAAGACAGAGCATGACCCTATGGGAGGGGGCCTCGCCGCAGGTTATGGCAAGTGGAATTTTACCTATAACGGCAAAAACATAAATCTTCATGCATTGATTGATGGCGTTGCTGTGAATACACACCCGGAGTTCAATAGGAATCTACAGAAGTATGCTGCATATGTGGATACTGCCTCTGATGATGAGAAGCGTGAGATTGCTGATACGCCTTTGGATCTGTGGCTCCAGGGCCTGGCAAAGGATTCGAAACAGATATTTGAGTGGGAAGAACCTGGTGCTCGCCTGGATCAGAGCTGGTATCTTGCACATGAGAAGTATTTCTTCCGCTATATCCGGTCGGCGTCCTATAAGTTGGCTGATGTGCTGAATGAGTTGTTTGACCCTGAATACAAGACGCTATGAGAAGAAAGATAATTACTTCATTGTTTTTGGCCATCAGTCTGTGTGTGACCTCTTATGCAGATAGTTTTGAGCAGATAAAGGCCATTTCGCCGGAAGGCTATTCTGAACTTCCTCAGGGCGTATTTGTTGAGGGTGTGCTTGTCAGTGATTATACCTCACTCAATATGGGAGAAAACCCTCAAGTTGCTTGGAATCAGGTTGATACCCACGTGAACTATTGCACTGCATATATTCAGTCTGAAGATGGTACGTCTGGTTTCAGGCTCCTGTTCGACGGATTGTATGACAACAGATTTCCAAGATTTTCAAAGGTCCGTATCGATTTGGGTGGATGCGTGGTTAATCATGAGACCGCGCCTGAAAGATATACAATTTCAGGTGTTGTATCCTCAAAGGTTACTGTCCTTCAGGAGGATGTTTCGGTCGGAAGGAATGTGACTATATCAGCGCTTACTGACAAAGATTTGTTTACTTATGTTACTGTGCCGAATGTGGAGTTTGCCAGCAAGGAAGGCAGTTATACCAATGTAAATGAGTACATGGTGCAGAAATCGGCTCTGAATGCATTTACCAAACCTTCAAATCTGGAGTGCGTTGATGTGGCCGGTGTCTATGTAAAGGATAATGAGGGCGAGGCGCTCTTTCTACCGGTGAATACATCCTGCTATTGGCGAAGGAGGGGAGACCGACTTCCACAAGGTGTAGGAAGCGTAAGTGGTATAGTTGTGCCAGGAAATTATCCTCGCTATGGCGATGTAGGACCATTTGCTCTACGCATTGCAAGCCCTGCCGAAGTTGCCATTCCGATGGAAACCTCATCCAATTATGATGTCATTGTCGAATGGAACTGGGATAGGAATTATGACTATGCACTCAAACTTGAAAGGCAAGGTCTGATGGAGTGGATTGAGGCTAAAAAACTGCCTTCTGACAGGATATTGCCGGACGTGGGACAGGGCTTTCTTTCCACCACAGCCGATGCTACACTCGATGTGACCCATGAGTTCAATACGAAATCCCCTCAAGATGGCTATAGACCAGGTATCGGTTGTCGTCATGCGGCTGCAATACGCCTGGATGCGCCGACTGCAAACTGGTTCCGCAAGGGTGCTGCGATAGTAATCGAGACATCTACAAAAGGATTTGCAGGTCAAGCCCTTTCGCTCGATTTTACATGGTGTGCCGGCGATAGGAAGGTTGAGGAATGCTTTGATTTTCCTGCTCATTGGAAGGTGGCATATTCAATTGACGGACGAAATTTCATGCCGATACAGAAAGTGTTCACGCTCCGCCCGCAGACTTACGAAAAGTCTCCTCTTTCATACTATGCTGCTCCTGGCTATGTAGAGAATATCATCACACTTCCTGGTTTCCTGTTAGGTAGGGAAACACTATATATAATGATATTCCCTTCTGATGATGTGGTTGCTGTAAAGAATTCCGATCCGTCAGCAGATATCAATACAGGACATTATACTCCTGATTTTGTCGGCAATACGGTTCTTTGTATAGGTAAGGTTTCACTTAAATGCCTGAAATAGATGAAAAGTACAATCAAATATACATTACTGCTGATTGCGGTATTATGCTCCTGCACCAAGAATGAACATTATTTGAACGATGTGGTTGATTCGCCTGAGGCTCTTCTCTTTGATGTGGCCTTCGATGCGGATGGAAATGCGAAGGACAAGACAGGTACGCTAGATGTTGTGCGATGTTTTTCAAGTTCGCTATCGTCCATATATAATGACCATTACCTTTCTTATACAGCAAGGTTTAGTGGTACGCCTGGTCTTGCTTCTGTAGGTGGAGGGTGTTACAAGGCCTCATATTCGTCTTCAGTCGATTTTAAACGTGGACTTGCAGACGGTTTTTCCATTGAGGTTCTCTTTAGACCTGACCAGCTTGCAAATTCAGCGTTGTTTACGACTTTTTATGCTGATCGTGGGTTCGGAATAGAACTATTGAAGGAGGGCGAGTTGAAATTTACATTGGCTACTACTGATGGAGTTTACGAATGTATTACCCGCCAGGATACAGGTCATGGCATAGTCGCAGGAAATTATTATCAAGTCGTGGTAGTCTGGGATAATACAGAATCATCTCTCAAACTCTATCTGAACGGCACTCAGTGGCAGATTAAAACGGATAAGTCTACAGTAATTTCTACTTCGGGTTCTCTTCTCCTGCCTTCTTCATCGTCAAAGCAGTGGTTTGGTATAGGAGCTGCACCTGTGGAGAACAAAAATTATATCGGTAAAACCTTTAATGGAGAGATTGTCAGAGCAAGGATATATGACAAGACACTTTACTCTGACGAAATCAAGCAGATGTATTATAGCGTTGTGTATACTGGTCAGCCAAAGCCTGTACAGGTGACGGAAGTGGCATATCGCTCTCCATGCAAGGTAAAGCACGGAAACAGATACTATATTTATGGTCAAGGATTTGAATCGGGAGATAGTATTTCATTTGTTCCTTTCGGTAGTGGCAAGGAAATTCGTTGTGAGGCTATACTGAATACTTCCGGCGATGGTGTTTACGTCGTTTTACCGGAAAATCTTCTTGCAGGTAAGTACTCTATCGGTCTTTGCAGGGCAAACAAGTTCAGTACACTGGGTACCGTCTCGTTTGCAATATCCGATACCCCCGACTTTGATGTGAAGACCGGAATACTTGCACATAGATGTGTTCATGGAAATGGTATACCTGAAAATTCAATTGCAGGGCTTGAAGAAACCCGACGTAGGGGATATTACGGTGCCGAATTTGATGTCAGAATAACCCAGGCAGATCCGGGTGTTGATGATGGAGTGGTTGTGGTATGTCATGACGCAGTTTACGGGGAAGTAAATCTTGAAACTTCCACATATTCTCAAGTTGCTGCGCTCAAACTCTCAAATGGGGAATCTTTCCCTACGCTGGATTCGTTTCTCAAGGCTGGAAAGGAAGGAGACTTACATCTGACTTTTGAGATAAAGAATCATGCGGATATGGCTTCTACGTATAGATGCGCAGATAAAGTGCTGGAACTTGTTCGGGCTAATGGATATTCGCGTGACAAGTTTACTGTGACTTCATTCGATTATGAGGTTTTGAAATATCTCCGCAGTAAGGCTGGAAAGGAAGGGCTCCACCTGGCATACCACGGAGAAAAGTCTCCAGATACTCTCAATGCAGATGATATAGATGGTATGGCGTATAGTATGAAGGCATTTGTCGAACATCCGGAGTGGATCTCTCGTGCTCATGAATTAGGCATCAGTACCACAACATGGACTCCGGGTACCGTGGAGGATATGATGACTTTCATTGGCCTTGGTGTAGGATCGGTCACAGTTAATAATGTTGACCTTGCTCAGAAATGTCTGGAAAGGGTATATCTCTCTGAATAATCCAGTTTGGGGTTTTAATATCGAAACAAAACTCTTATCTTTGCGTTCAAATTGAAAGGAAAACGAAATAAAATAAAAATAAAATGAAAACAATTACAATTATCGGCGCAGGTATGATGGGTTCAGCCCTCGCTTATCCTGCATTTGAAAATGGCAATGAGGTTCGCCTGGTAGGTACACCTCTCGATCGTGACATTATTGACGGATGTATCAAGGATAATAAGCATCTCAAGTTTGACATTCCGTTCCCACAGGGTATCAAGTACTATCAGTTCGAGGACTGGAAGACTGCTGTTGAAGGTGCTGACTTTGTTATCGGCGGTGTTTCTTCTTTTGGTGTAGACTGGTTCCTTACAGAAGTTCTGGCTCATCTTGATCCATCAATTCCTGTACTTTCTGTTACCAAGGGCCTTGTCAACCTTGAGGATGGAACATTGATTTCATATCCAGACTACTGGCAGAGAGAACTTGCAAAGATGGGTATCAACCGTGAGGTTTGTGCTATCGGTGGCCCATGTACATCATATGAGCTCGTGTTCCACGATCAGACAGAGGTTGCTTTCTGTGGTGAGAATACAGCAGTGCTCAAGATGATGAAGGAGGCGATGGCAACTGATTATTATCACATCTCACTTACAAATGACGTTGTAGGTCTTGAAAGTGCAGTTGCACTCAAGAATGGATATGCACTCGCTATCGCAATGACTATCGGTCTTGTAAACCGTGAGCATGGTGCAGAGGCTGGTCTTCACTATAACTCACAGGCCGGAGCATTCTATCAGGCTGTAAAGGAGATGCGTTATCTTCTCGAGATGCAGGGTGCTTCACGCGATTGTGAGAACATCGGTATCGGTGACCTTTATGTAACAGTATATGGTGGCCGTACACGTAAGATTGGAGTTCTTCTTGGAGAGGGTAAGACTTATCAGGAGGCTCTTGATATTCTTGCAGGTGTAACTCTCGAGAGCCTTGTAGTAGCACGCCGTGTATATGCCGCTATGGTTCGTAAGGCTGAACTTGGAAAGGCAGACCTGAGCATGTTCCCTATGCTCTGCCACGCTGCTGCCGTCCTTGATGAGGGTAAGGACGCACAGCTTCCATGGGAGGCCTTTACTTTTGATCAGACGAAGTAGGCCGTCACGTTATTCTGCGGCCTTAGGCTGTGAGAGTCTAAAAAAGGTGGGGAGCTAATCAAGCTTCCCACCTTTTACATCATAGAATTCATTCTGCAGGACTGTGAAGTCTGTGACTTCGACAAGGTCAATCTTGCAACCGTACTTTTTCTGCCAGCGTTTCAGTATTGAACTGAAAATGCCTCTGGTCAGGTATGATCCCAGTATCGGGCTGACTTTGAGAATCAGATGACTGATTTTCTTCTCGGTCACATAGTACGAAAGTCTTCGTTCTATAGCCTCATCAATTACGACACTTGACTGTATCTTTCCTGTTCCGTTGCATACCGGACAAACCTCGGTGGTGTTGATCTCGGTTGCAGGGCGGACACGTTGCCTTGTGATCTGCA
>JAEIGA010015748.1_pt1 | contig 11507 bp, 7 predicted proteins | sample 9270691 | NCBI WGS metagenome assembly JAEIGA01 (sample SAMN17057246, study PRJNA624740) | gut metagenome | biome: biome; isolation source: fecal sample | host: Bos grunniens | place: China: Xizang | collected 2019
CAATCAATCCACACTATTCAGCAGTTTCCTGCGTCTTGAAGGTAACACATTGAATGCAAAAGTATATCCCACCGACGGAAAATACGAAGTTCTGTCGGCGCATTTCCTGATAGGACAAGAAAAATACAAAGGTATAATAGACGTGGAAAACAACACACTCGACCAGTCATGGCTACAGATCTGCTACACCCGTCGTGACCACTTCAAAATAACGCCATCACTGATACTTGGCACATATCTGCAGCTATACTACTCCACACGCAGACTTTCCAGAACATACCAGGCAACCATGATGCAGGCAGGAGAATTCACACCGACACTCACCGGCCTCTTCAATTACGATCCTAAATTCCGTGCAAACCAATACATGGCAGGTGGAGTTACACCGATAATAAAGCTGAACAACTTCATACAGATACGTCCAAGTTTCTACGCCTTTGTTCCATACAGGGCGATTTTGGAAAATCCTGACGGAACGGCAAGCTACAGTAAAAAAAGAATGAGTACGTTTGAATACATAGCCGATATCACAGCTGCTGTAAAACTATCAAAAATTTCAGTCAGCGCGTTTGTCAATTATTACAGTTCACAGAAGGCAAATGTCAATTTGGGCCTCACATTAGGCTGGTTTTTGTTCAACGAAAGGTTTATAGAATAAAAAAACACATTTTTTAGAAAAAAATTCATCAAAAATTTTGCAGGTAAAAAAAAATGCCATACCTTTGCACACGTCAAACGACAACAACACGGTCTCGTAGCTCAACTGAATAGAGCATCTGACTACGGATCAGAAGGTTACAGGTTTGAATCCTGTCGGGATCACAAGAAATTAAGCAGTTACAACAAGTAACTGCTTTTTTCTTTTTAACGCATTTCATTCTTTATTTTATTTGTGTATTTTTGCACTAATGAACAAGCTATAACTAACAAGCCAATAAAATAATGAAAAAATTAATCTATTCACTTTTTACACTATCGATTATGTTGACACATGTTGCGTGTACACCAAGTGGTGAGACCAACACCATCTTGAAAGAAAGTAAAGCTCCATTCGGCGCACCGGAATTCAGTAAGTTCAAAATAGAAGACTACAAGGAGGCTTTTGACAAAGGTTTTGCCGAAAAACGCGCTGATATCAAAGCTATAATCGAGAACAATGATGCCCCAACGTTTGCAAACACAATCGACGCACTTGAGACAAGCGGAAAGACACTCGACAAAGTAAGTGCAATCTTCTTCAACCTCAATGAAAGCGAGAATACTCCACAGATGACAGAAATCGAGGAATATGTAGTTCCCAAGCTCACAGAACTCAGCGGATATGTATATATGAACGATACATTGTTCAACAGAATACAGACCTTATATAATAACAAGGAAAAACTGGACTTGACCGAAGAACAAAGCATTGTTCTTGAAAACTACTACAGCAGTTTTGTCCGTGGCGGAGCTTTATTGAACGAGAAGGACAAAGCGACACTACTCGATCTCGATACCAAGATCGGTCTCGCACAGATAAAGTTCAGCACAAACCTGCTTGCCGACAATAAAGCATTCAAATTGGTGATAACAAACGAGGCCGATCTTGCAGGATTGCCACAAGGTATCATCGATGCCGCAAAAACCGAAGAGAACACATGGGTTTTCACACTCGACAAGCCAAGCTGTATCCCCTTCCTGCAGTATGCCGACAATCGCGAACTTCGTGAAAAAGTATACAAGGCATATTACGGCAGAGGTGACAACAACAACGAGAACGACAACAAAGCCATTATAAAAGAGATTCTGCAACTACGCCAACAGAAAGCGAAGCTGTTAGGATTTGAAAGCTTTGCCCACTTTGTTCTCGACGAGAAAATGGCCAAGACACCCGAAGCAGCCCTCAATCTATTGAACAGCATTTGGGAACCTGCTGTAAAACGCGCCAAAGAGGAAAAGACCGAGCTACAGAAAATTGCCGATCGCGAAGGTGCAGGAATTAAGATTGAAGGTTGGGACTGGTTCTACTATACCGAAAAGCTACGTAAGGAAAAGTATGCATTGAACGACGAGACCATCAAACCATACTTCAAGTTGGAAAATGTTCTTGCCGGCGCATTCGACTGTGCCAAGAAGCTATACGGCGTGCAGTTTGTTGAGCGTCACGACATTCCTGTATATAATGACGAAGTAAGCACATACGAAGTACTCGATGCCGACGGCAATCATCTGAGCATATTCTATACAGACTTTTTCCCACGCGATACAAAGCGTCAAGGCGCATGGATGACAAACTTCGTAAACCAGCGCAATATATGTGGCGAAAATGTACGTCCAATGGTTGTCAATGTATGCAACTTCACAGAACCACAGGGCGATGTTCCTGCATTGCTCAACATTGACGAGACACGAACCCTATTCCACGAGTTCGGACACGGACTACACGGCATGCTCACACAGACACACTACCCAAGTGTCAGCGGTACTAATGTAAAACACGATTTTGTAGAACTATTCTCACAGATAAACGAGAAATGGTCAATTCACCCCGAAGTTCTGCCAACATACGCGAAGCACTACATCACAGGTGAGGCAATCCCAGACAGCCTTATTGCAAAGATGCAGAAAAGCGCACATTTCAACCTTGGTTTCGAGACAACAGAACTTGTTGCAGCAGCATTGCTCGACATGAAAATGCACCTCATTGACGACTACAGCAATTTTGACTGCAACGAATATGAAAAGGAACTTCGCCAAGAACTCGGCTTCATCAACGAAATCGAATACCGTTACCGAAGCACGAACTTTGCACACGTATTTGGTGGAGGTTATGCTGTAGGCTATTACGCATACCTATGGGCAGAAGTCCTTGACTGTGATGCTTTCGAGCTTTTCCTCGAAAAGGGTTTGTTCGACAAGGAAACAGCAGCATCATTCAAGCATTTGCTTGAAATGGGCGGAAGCGAAGATCCTATGCGAGAATATCGCCGTTTCCGTGGTGCGGACCCAAATCCGGCAGCACTTTTACGCGCACGTGGACTTATTTAAAACCAAACAGACAGGCATAACATGCCTGTCTGTTTTAATATACAAGGATTAATCAAACAAGCATAATTAAAGATGGAAGAAAGAATTGAAAAAGCCGTCGCACTTTTTAAAGAGGGCTACAACTGCAGCCAGGCAGTAGTAACAGCATTTGCCGATATCTACGGATTCACAAACGAGCAGGCACTGAAAATGTCAGCATCATTCGGTGGAGGCATAGGCCGTATGAGACAGACATGCGGAGCTGCATGCGGTCTTTTTATGCTAGCCGGACTTGAAACCGGATGCACAGACGGAAAAGACCGCGAAGGCAAAGAGAACAATTACAAAGTAGTACAGGAACTTGCCGAAGAATTCCGCAAAAGGAATGGCTCCCTGATATGTGCAGAACTGCTTGGACTCGCCAAGACAGCACCCACTCCAACAACCCCGGAAGCACGTACAGCCGAGTACTACAAGAAGCGTCCATGTGTAAAAATGGTAGAAGAAGCAGCACGCATTTGGAGTGAATTCCTTTCTACAAATAGCATAAAAAAGGAGTTATAATAACTAAATTTATTGAAAATCACCACTTTTTGTTTGATATCTTAATTATTTGTAGTACCTTTGCACCCAAATTAAAAAGGCAGGAGCAAATCCTACTTTTTTAATATAGAAAAACATTTACGTTGAACTAAAATATTAAGGAATTATGATTGAAAATGCAGGTGCATTTGCAGGCCGTATCTGGACTGCTTTGAATGAGACAGAGGGTCTTACACTTAAAGAGATCAAATCAAAGGCTAAATTGAAAGAGAAGGAACTATACCTTGGTTTGGGTTGGTTGCTTCGTGAGGACAAAATCTTCTCTTGCGTAGCAGGTGAGGAGGAAATCTTCGCTCTCAAGTAATTGATAAATGATATAAAAAACAGAGCTTGACAGCTGTCAAGCTCTGTTTTTTATATCATTTATCTCGCCAACTCTTTTGCCAAATACGGTGCGGTATGCCCAACTCCTTTGGCGACAATCTCTTCAGGCGTTCCGACAGCCATAACCAAACCGCCATCGCGACCGCCTTCAGGCCCCATATCAATTATATAGTCAGCCATTTTTATAACATCAAGATTGTGCTCAATAACAACAACCGTATTACCTTTGTCGACAAGACGGTTTATGACGTTCATCAACACACGGATATCCTCAAAATGCAATCCGGTTGTAGGCTCATCGAGCAGATAAAGCGTCTTGCCTGTATCACGCTTTGACAATTCCGTTGCAAGTTTGACTCGCTGGCTTTCACCTCCAGAAAGGGTTGTAGACGGCTGGCCGAGTTTTATATATCCAAGCCCCACTTCCTGAAGAACTTTTATCTTGTTCAAGATAACCGGAACATTCTCAAAGAATTCCACAGCCATATTTATTGTCATGTCAAGAACATCTGCTATTGACTTGCCTTTATAACGCACTTCGAGCGTTTCGCGGTTGTATCTCTTGCCATGACAAACTTCACAAGGAACCATCACATCTGGCAGGAAATTCATTTCCAGCGTCTTATATCCGTTACCACCGCATGCTTCGCAACGGCCACCTGTTACATTGAACGAGAAACGTCCGGGCTTATAACCCCTTATTTTCGCTTCAGGCAGATCAACAAAAAGATTACGGATATCAGAAAACACACCTGTATATGTAGCAGGGTTTGAGCGCGGTGTACGTCCCAAAGGCGACTGATCGACATCTACAATCTTGTCTATATTCTCAATACCTTCAATACGGTCATAAGGCAACGGTTCACGCAAGGCACGATAGAAATGCTTTGCAAGAATGGGCTGTAATGTATTATTTATCAATGAAGACTTGCCACCTCCCGAGACTCCTGTTACGCAAATAAGCTTTCCTAAAGGGAACTCGACATCGACATTTTTCAAGTTGTTGCCCCTTGCTCCAAATATCTTTATCGATTTACCGTTACCTTCACGACGTTTTTCAGGAACCTCAATCCTTTCTTCACCATTAAGGAAACGTGCAGTCATTGTGTTTCCCTTGAGCATCTCCTGCGGTGTTCCGGCAAAAACAATCTCGCCACCCTTACGACCGGCCTTAGGTCCAAGATCTATAACATAGTCAGCAGCAAGCATTATATCACGGTCATGTTCAACCACAATGACAGTATTACCAATGTCACGCAACGATTTAAGCGAGTTTATCAGCCTGTCATTATCACGTGAATGCAAACCGATACTTGGCTCGTCGAGAATATAAAAGACGTTTACCAGTTGTGATCCGACCTGTGTAGCAAGGCGTATTCGCTGCCCCTCTCCACCAGACAATGAGGCCGAAGCACGGTTCAGTGAAAGATATCCAAGACCCACATCCAACAGAAAACCGATACGCGACTGGATTTCCTTTATTATTTCACCGGCTATTGAACGCTGTTTGTCCGTGAGATGTTCGTCAAGCCCATCAAGCCATTCATGCAACTGCACAAGATCCATAGTAGCCAGTTCATGAATGTTTTTACCGTTCAAACGATAATGCAAAGCCTCCTTATTCAGGCGCGCTCCGCCGCATTCAGGACAAGCCTGCATTGCAGAGAACTGTTCGGCCCATCGCAATTCCTTAGCTGAAACACCGGAATCCTTCTGCAACTGTATATATTTGACAAGACCATCGTATGTTGAAATACTGTCATAGAACATCTCTGAAGAACTGTTCAGTTTCAATGGTACAGGCGAGCCGTAAAGTATCTCATCGATAGCCTCTTCGGACAACTCTTCAACAGGTGTCTTAAGATCAGCATCATAACGTTCAAGAACAGCTTCTATCTGCTGAAAAATTGAAGAACGGCGATACTTGCCAAGAGGTGCCAATGCACCATCATACACCGACAAGGTACGGTCAGGAACAACCTTATCAACATCCACACAACTTACAACACCAAGACCTTTGCATTTTGGACAGAATCCTTGCGGTGAGTTGAACGAGAAGTTATGCGGATCGGGCTCCTTATACGCCAATCCGGTTACAGGACACATCAGATGCTTGCTGTAATGACGTATGTTTCCCGACGGCACTTCCATTATCATCACCAATCCATCACCTTGAGCCATAGTTGTAGCAAGGCTTTGCTTCAGACGCTGGGTATCCTTTGCATCTACAACGAGCTTGTCGACAACAACCTCAATATCATGTATCTTATATCGCTCAAGCATCATGCCGGACGACATTTCGCACATCTCGCCATCAATGCGTACATTAAGATACCCTTTGCGCATCATCTGTTCAAAAAGCTCCTTATAATGACCTTTACGACCTTTCACAAGCGGAGCAAGCATATATATGCGTTTGCCGTCATACTCATTGAGCAAAAGTTCAAGAATTTTATCTTCGGTATATTTCACCATTTTTTCACCCGAGAGATATGAATATGCATCGGCTGCACGCGAAAAGAGCAGACGGAGATAGTCATATATCTCAGTGGTAGTTCCTACTGTTGAACGTGGATTCTTGTTGGTTGTCTTCTGCTCTATCGATATGACAGGACTCAACCCCGTTATCTTATCGACATCAGGCCGTTCCATTCCACCCAGAAAGTTGCGGGCATATGTGGAGAATGTTTCAAGATATCGTCTCTGTCCCTCCGCAAAAATGGTATCGAACGCCAAAGACGACTTTCCACTGCCACTAAGACCGGTTATAACAGTCAACGAATCGTGCGGAATCTCAACATCTACATTCTTGAGGTTATGCACACGAGCGCCGTAAACCTCTATTTTTCCTTTTTCCTCTTCCACTTTTCAACAGATTAATTACCAACTTCTTCGTTATATCCACGCAACAGATTTACATCTTTGCGGAATTCATATTCAATACCGTCTGCACCTTTTGCCTTCACTACAACAAAATATACACCGGCTTTTACAGGATTACCTTTATATGTACCATCCCAACCACATCCTTCACATCCTATCTCGTCCAATCCCCATGAATACAGTTTCTGCCCCCATCTGTTGAAGATTGCAGCATTGAACGAAACAAGCGATTTAGCGTTATACACATTGAAATAGTCATTTATACCGTCACCGTTCGGAGAAAAGGCATTAGGAACATCAAGTGAAGATTCTGCAAGAATGACCTTGAACGGTGGATATGCTTCCGAGCCATACTCCCAAAAGATTTCACTGTTCGCTTTTGATGTATACGTTATCGTCGGCTGTATAACGGTTGCTCCACTCGATTCTATTTCAATCTCAACATCATTATCGTATCGTGTAAGATATGGTTCCTCTTCGCCCTCTTTTGTAAATGTCCACACAACAACAAGCGAAAAACCTTCTACATCATCAGCATTGGCAAACAGACGTACAGTAACAGGAGCTTCACCAGAAAATTCATCACCAGGAGCAAGTTCCGATGTTTCACCTCTCAAATCGGACACAACAGCTGTCGGTGTAGGCATTTCAGGCATCGTAACCTGAGATTGTACAAGACTCGCAATCAACAACGAGCAGAACATCAAGATATATCGTCTCATATAAAAACGGTTTCTATTTTAAACGTACAAACAGTACAAATATTACCCAAACGTTTATTTGCAGCAAAGATACATGAAACGTGTTTCAACATCCAACATCGAGTACAGTATATCTTCACGAATTATCGCAAAAATAATAAATCCGCACGACATATCATCCGTTATGCGCGACATTTAAAATATTTTCTGCATTTATTTCAAAAACATTATGACAAGCCTTATTCAGCACACATCAACAGCTATACAACCAAGTTTGCAACCTTAAACAATCTCACTATAATTTTCGCCTGACAACTTTCAATATTCAGTATAAATGTTGTATCTTCGCAAGATAATAGGAACAACAAGGAACACCTTTATAATATGACACGATTCAGACAGATATTCATCATGCTGGTTGCATTTGGTTATTCAATATGTATCAATGCACAAGAAAGCAATATCATAACACATACAGTAGAGAAAGGACAGACACTTTACTCAATATCAAAGCTATATGAGACCACTGTTGAGGAGATTGTCAAAATGAATCCGGACAGCGACAAAGCCCTCTCTGTCGGTCAGCAGTTGAGAATCCCCAAACAGACAAAAAAAGAGAACAAAGTCATTCTCCAAAAGAACAATGACGGTACAATACACCACACTATCCAGAGTGGAGAAACGCTTTATAGACTCAGCAAGCTATACGGTATAACCACACAGGAAATTTGTGATGCAAATCCGGGGTTGTCAACCTCGAATTTCCGCGTAGGCGAAACCATACGCATACCAAGAATAGCCGAGAACGCAGAGGTAAAAACGCAGAAAACAGACAATGAGAATATCAATGACAATACCAATCTGCAAAAAGGAAACATCAGACACATAGTAAAGAAAGGTGAGACTGTCAAAAGCATAGCCAAGTACTACGGTATTGAAGTTTTGGACATCCTCGCAGCAAATCCTGAATTAAAAGCAGGTAATCTGAAAAAGAGAATGATCATCAATATTCCACTTACAGAAAACAAAATCCCTTCAAAAGACAAGAAAAAAGAGGAAACAGCAAAACATAACACAGTCACCAAAACACCGATTCCTGCAACCAAGAACTATAATGACGGTGTACTTAAAGTTGCAATCGTACTTCCGTTCCTGCTCGACAGCTATGCACCAAGTGAACAAGGACGAATGATTGAATATTACCAGGGCTTCCTTATGGCTGTTGAGAAACTGAAGGATTTAGGATACTCATTCGAAATAAACACATACGATTCCGGTCCACAGGAAAACAGTCTGAACGAACTGCTGTCAAGCGGTGCTCTTGACAACATGGAACTTATCATAGGTGCCATGTATCCAAGACATAACAAGGAACTTGCAAAATTTGCAAATGAAAAGAAGATACCGCTTGTTATACCTTTCACAAACAAAGAGAATGAGATATACCGCAATCCTATGGTATATTGTGTAAACGTCCTTCAATCGTACCTGATACCCGAAGTCTGTGATCACTTCATCAGTGCATTCCCTAACTCAAATGTCGTATTCGTAGAAAACGAGGAGGAAAAGAGCAACAAAAAGGAGTTTATATCAAGACTTACTGATGAACTTGACATCAACGGTATTCCGAACACGACAATACCGTTGTACAACCTTACGACCCCCGAAACGACATTGATAACACTAAAAGAGTTCGTACGCGAGGATGTGGAGAACATCATCATACCTACATCGTCGTCAGCCGCAATGCTTAACCAATTGTTGCCTACATTGCAACAGGCCGATATGATAGACTCGCTCGACATCCCAGACTACAAGCTCTTCGGATACCCCGAGTGGCAGATTTATGCAAAGGATACACGCGAGCAGATGTACGAGGTGGAGACATACTTCTACGCAAACTTCTACAGCCACTACTCAATACCGGAAATAGCACAATTCCAGGAGGAATATATCAAACGCTACAACTGCAGCATACAGAACATATATCCAAGATATGGAATGCTTGGATACGACACCGGATATTTCTTTCTGCTTGCAACAAGCATATATGGTGAAGACCTTCCGGAAAGGATAAACGAATTGGATTACACCCCCATACAGACCGGTTTTATTTTCGAAAGGCTTAAAAACGGTGCTATGATAAACAAGAATATAAATTTCATACATTATACTCCTGATTACAGAATCGAGAAGATTGATTTCAAGGAATGAAGAAGATAATATCAATAATATTCGCCCTACTGTTTGCTGTTTATGCAAATGCACAAGTTGAAGAACCACGCAGCAGATTTGAAATAGGTGTAGCCGGAGGAATGAACTTCAACAGTATAGAGTTCCAGCCGTCTATACGACAAAAGTTCATAAACGGATGGAACGGTGGATTGCATGTCCGTTATACAAGTGAGAAATATTTTAGCATGATATGCGCTACACAAATAGAAGTCAATTTTTCTCAACGTGGCTGGAAAGAAGATTTCGACGATGGAACAGACAACAATTACCACAGAATAACTGATTATGTCGAGATACCATTCTTTGCACACTTGTCATGGGGTAAAGAAGAACGAGGTTTACAGTTTTTCTTGAACCTTGGCCCACAATTCGGTTTTTTCCTTAACGAAAAAGAGTATTACGTAGGTGACTGGAAAATAGAAAACCGCCCCATAAGCCTGCAACCCATATATGGGAAAAAGACAGAAAACAATTTTGATTACGGTATTGCAGGAGGATTAGGTATTGAATGGAAGACACGGGCAGGAAACTTTTTTATAGAGGGACGTTACTACTACGCTCTGGCCGATATTTTCGGGAATTCAAAAACAGACGACTTCGGCAGGTCCGCTAACAAAACCATATACGCAAGACTCGGTTACTCAATAAGATTATTTTAAACGATAAAAGGTTCCTATAGGAACCTTTTATCGTTTAAATCATGTCATGGAATATCATATATTCCCGTACAGATAATACCACCAATATGTGCGTCCAAAGTTACGTCTCATATAATTTGCACGAACAAACGGATCGTCATATTGCTTTTCTAAGGCCTTGAATGCATCAAAATGTTTCTGCATTCCGTTATTATCTGAATCAACAACACTACCGTCTATATTTGAATACAACACCAATGCCTCCTGATAATGTTTAGGCATATCCGAAATCTTCACATCAGGGTATACGCTTGCTACAGTTCCGGCAAATTCAACAAGTCGTCTGTCAAGCAACATTGCAGAGAGATAATAATCTCTTGCAGCAGAAGTAGATGAATCGGATTCCACTGCTCTTTTCAGTGTCTCAAGCATTTTTTCTCCCGGTACAGGATTTACACCTATAAGGCTAAAGACACTGTCAGGAACAAGAGGTGATATTTGTACATCCTCAGGAAAAAGCACATCAGAAGAATACGGTTGTGGATATTCAAATAGTTTTTCGCCCAGCAACCCCTCTTTTGCAAGTATATATGCCCTCTGAGTTGCCAATGTTTGCGATACAGTGTTGGAAAGATAACCGACCTCCAGAGCCTTCTTTACATTTCCTTTTCTGTAATACGACTCTACAAGGGCCTCACGTTTGAAATTCTCTTCACCGTTCGACAGAAAACCTACCAAACAGAAAAGTACAACAAATATCTCCAAATTACGCCATACTATCCTATTTGCACTCATTGCAACATTCTTGATCTTTGCAAACAGAACCCTACGCAACACATATGAAAACGAGGCGTAAGCAAAAACTCCAATCAGAGCAACGATTATCCATTTCTGATAATTGTACCCTCCTATGTACAAAGAACGGTCAATATCTGTAATGAAAGCCAACAGAATAGAAGAAGGCAAATAGGAAAGAGCTGTCCATTCACGCTTGAAGCCGGTGTACCTATTCATCCATAAAGCAAAGAGTGTCAGAAATATAGATATTGAAGCACCTGCTACATAAGCATTATACTCAAGTTTTCCGGTAGCAACCTTTTTGTACAACAGCTCAAGC
>JAEIGA010015749.1_pt1 | contig 11506 bp, 7 predicted proteins | sample 9270691 | NCBI WGS metagenome assembly JAEIGA01 (sample SAMN17057246, study PRJNA624740) | gut metagenome | biome: biome; isolation source: fecal sample | host: Bos grunniens | place: China: Xizang | collected 2019
ATGTACGGCATGGACTTCTACCTTATCGACACCGCAGGTATGCGTAAGAAGGGTAAGGTGACCGAGGACCTTGAGTTCTACTCTGTTATGCGCTCTATTCGTGCTATCGAGAACTCGGATGTCTGCGTACTTATGCTCGATGCTGAGCAGGGTATCGAGTCGCAGGACCTCAATATCCACAACCTTATCGTGCGTAACCGTAAGGGCTGTGTTATCGTGGTAAATAAGTGGGACTTGGTGGAGAAGGATAGCAATACGATGAAGGTATGGCGTGAGTTCTTGGAGAAGAAACTCGCTCCATTTAGCGATATTCCAATCATCTTCACCTCGGTAATCAACAAGCAGCGTATCCTCGATGTTTTGCAGGCAGCAATCCGCGTATACCAGTCGCGCAAGCGCCGCATCTCTACATCGGAGCTTAACGAGTTCTTCTTGCCACTTATCGAGAACTATCCTCCTGCAGCAACTAAGGGTAAGTACATCAAAATCAAGTATGTAACTCAGCTTCCTACGCCTACTCCGCAGTTCGCATTCTTCGTGAACTTGCCACAGTATATCAAGGAGTCGTACCGCCGATTCTTGGAGAACAAGCTCCGCGAGCAGTGGGACTTCTCGGGAGTACCAATCCAGATTTACTTCCGTCAAAAGTAAGAGCAAAGCGCACCCTTCGAGGTGCGCTTTTTGTTAAAGTGAACTTTGCGATTAAGGCGAGAGCAGGGACAACAGGGACAGCAGAGACAACAGGGAACATTTTGATACTCAGTTTCGTTGTCGTCTCTTCCGTCTCTCTCGTCTCTCTCGTCTCTTTTTCTCAAAAAGGCAACGCCTTTTAACATTACTAATTACTAATTCCTCCCTACTAATTGCTATTTATATCCATATATTTGCATCATTTAATTTTTTTTTACATATTTGCAACGTAAAATGAGATAATGTTTCGCAAGCAAAACAAAGAAGTATTTATAAACCTTTAACAAACCTAAAATTATGAGAAAACTATTTACTCTATGTGCGACCATCATTGGCGTTCTTAGCCTTATCGGTTGTACAGATGACACCACAACTCCTCAAACCCCTTCGGGTGGTGGAGATAGCACTACCCCTGAGATCACACTCAGCCAGGTAGAGGTTACACCAAACGCTATCACATTTGAGGTTACTACAAACGTAGATGGTACGCTTGGTTATGCCGTATCTCCAGATGGTTACAAGGCTCCTAATGCCGACACTTGGTTCACTGCGAACTCTACAGAGGTGTCTGGCACTCAGCAGATCACCCTTACAGATCTTAACGACGACACGAACTACACCCTTTACGCGATTCTTCGCGCTAAGGATAGTGGCAAGCTAAGTGCTCCTAAGACACTCAAGTTCTCGACACCTGATGACGGCGTTGCAAACCCTATCACTGTGTTTAACACTACCTACAACACTATCACGTTCTCTATCGATATTCAGGGTAGCTATGTATATCAGTGTATCGACAAGGGCTTCCTCAACTACTACAACCTAACTATCGAGGAGTATATTCAGACACCTGGTATCGGTATTAATGCACAGGGACCAATAGAGGTTGAGTGGGTAGATGGTCAGGAGTTTGGCGCATACGTAATGCACGTTCGCGAGGATAGCGAATACTATGTAGTGGCTGCCATCACAAACGGCCAGAATATTACCGATCAGATCTACTACCGCGAGACACGCACCCCTAAGCGTCCACAGTCTAATGCAGGTCTTACAACAGAGCTTAAGAGTGTTACATCTACATCTGCAACTATTAATACAACACCTGATTCAAGCGTTACATCGTACTACGTTCTTGTACGCGACAAGGTTTGGTCTGATGGCGTCGTAGAGGGCTATGGCGAGTCTATGCTTGCTACATTGATTAAGTACCCAAGCGCAGGCTCTTGGCAGCTTACAAGTGAGAACGAGGCTAATTGGGGTGGTCTTGAGCCATCAACGGAGTATATATGCCACGTACTGGTTGTAGATAACAAGGGTGCTGAGGCACTATCACTTATCCCATTCACAACACTCGCAGCAAGCTTACCAGCACCTAAGGTTGAGGCTTCGCTAACAGTAGCACAGGAGAATGGAGACACTACACTACACCTTAACCTCTTCTCTGAGGATGCACACTCTGTTCGTGTTGCTCTTCACCCTTTAGCAGATGTTGAGGATTTGCGTAACGACAGTAACTACAAAGATGCTGAGATTGTAAATCACGAATGGTATAGCATCGCACTCTCAGCAGAGCAGGTTGCAGCAGTAAAGAGCACAGGCCTTTCACTCAAGCAAGAGGATTTGTTCCCAGGCGTTGAGTATGTAGCTATCGTGAGCGTGAGAAACGCAGAGAAGACTGAGACTATTAAGGTTATGTCTAACACTACAAACGATAAGCCAGTGCCTGCACGCGTAGAGTCTGCACTCTTCACATCGTTGCTTGGTGAGTGGGAGGTATCATACCCTCTTGTACAGTTCAACAGTGTAGAGGTAAACATCCGCAATGCTAAGGTTACTATTGCAGCAGGTGCTGACGAGGATACTGAGGAGTACTACCGTAGCCACAACCGCCTTGTAGTTCAGGGCTGGCCATTCAACGTGGAGGCTGACGGCACACACGCACCTATGCCATACTACTCTCCAGCCGACTTGAAGGAGAGTGCTGCATATTGGCGCGACTTCCCAGCATTGGCACTCCGCGACTACGGTCCAAAGATCTTCTTGGAGATTGCCGAGGGCGATGTTATCACCGTACCTTCATCACGCAGCGAGTACTTCTACAACTGGGGTACAGATGGTACATTCTACTTCTTCGGTGCAGACCTCGAGAACGAGTTTACAGCACCTGCATCGTTCCCTGTAACCCTCTCAGAGGATGGCAACACCCTAACTATCGGTGTTTGCAACTCAGGTGCAGAGTTCGGCTATGGCAACTACCGCCCATCGGTATTCCGCTACGGCACTCAGGCGTGGGCGTTGGCTACTGGCGATATCGTTCTTAAGCGCGTAAAGTAATACATTGAGGTCTATGAAGAAGATACTTTTTTCACTAATTGCCCTATTGGGCATTGTGGCGTGTGATGATACTCCAGAGGCAGATACCCTCACACAGACACTAACACTCACTGTCGACCACAGCGAGATTGTGGCTGACGGCGCAGATATCGCCACCTTCGCTGTGGCAGATAAGAGTGGCGCTGCGGTTAGCGATGCTAAGATCTATTTTGCCGAGACTAACGAGCTCTTGGTGGGCAACACCTTCAAGACTAAGTATGCTGGCGAGTACAAGTTCTACGCAAAGCGTGGCAACGAGAAGTCAAATACTATCTCTGTAACCGCAACTAAGGCTACGGAGACTCCAGACAACCCTAACAACCCTGGTGGCGAGGAGCCAGCCGAGAAGCAGGTTGTACTAAGCGTATCCCCAGCATCTATCAAGGCTGACGGCATCGAGAGCGCAGTATTTACCCTCAAGGTTGATGGTAAGAGCACAGCAAACTTCGACGTCTACAACGCGGCTAACGATAGCAAGCTTGCAGGAAACGAGTTCTCTACAACAGATAAGGGCGAGTACTCGTTCTACGCTATGTACGAGGGGACAAAATCAAATACAGTCAATGTTATTGCGCGTATGGTGATTGTGGAGGAGGAGAAGCCTATCACACTATCGGCTACTGCAACCACTATCAAGGCTAATGGCGTGGAGAGCGTGAAGTTCACCGTAATGCAGGATGGCGCTGATGTAACTAACGCCTCAGCTATTTATGTTAACAACGGTAAGCTCAACGGCAATAAGTTTGTAACCACAACACCTGGTACATACGAGATATATGCCGAGAAGGGCACTATGCGCTCGGAGACTATCTTTATCACCGCTACCGAGGTAACAGCAACTGGCAAGACTATCGTCTTTGCTGATGGCGTAACTATCTCATCTGGTTGGTACGATGTAAACAAGAAGAGTACACCATCGAATGCCGAGGCAGATGCTATGATGTGCTGGGCAGCATCGTCATCCAACTATTTGCAGTGGTTCCAGGATCGCTATGTTGCTGCGGGCAATACCCTACCTGCAGGATGCCCTAACGGCACTTCAAGCACCTACGGCTACGAGCTACAGATTATGGATGTCTTCCGCGATAACTGGGATAACCTTAAGCGTGGTGGCTGGGCTGATGGTGGCGTTATCTGGTACTTCGAGGGTAGAGATCTATACACCACAAATGGTACAGAAAACCGTGCATACCCTAAGGAGGGTACAGGAGGTTACTTCAAGTCTGTATGGAGCGATATCTACCCATCTAAGATGCACCAGTACGAGGATAACGTATGGGCTTGGCTTTATGATGACTACTCTTATGCTATCGAGATTAACAATTACAACTGGCGCGGAGGCTCAGTTGCCGATCCATTGTTGCAGTTCTCACAATATGTCGTAGATGCTGTAAAGTATGGTCTTTCATCTATGGCTGTTGCTATGTCGCCTAACTTCAGTGGTGCACACGCTGTAACAATCTGGGGTTACGAAATTGATAACGTAACCGAGTATGTTACTAAGCTCTACATCACTGACTCTGACGACGGCTCAACATCTGAGTTGCGCGAGTATGAGGTGATGTCGGATAATAGCAACGCAAAGATTAAGCTTACAGGATACACAACATACTACCCATTTGCACTATACCCAATTTCGGGTTACGACTCTGCAAACAGATAGTAGAGCTATCCAAATAGAAGAAGAGCCTATCCCAGTGGATAGGCTCTATTATTTTATATTTGGGCGTAAACAAGCATTTTGCGGACAAGGTCATTTGTTGTCAGAAGGCATCAGATGCAAGGCTCGGCAAATTTCGAAGCGATGGGCTGTACTTAGGCGTACTGCCCATTGATGAGATAATTTGTTAGCAGCGGCAGATGATGACTTATCACAACAAAGAGTGGCAAAAGAGCCTTGTTAGACAGCAGTATGAAGTTGTATAACAAGAGCTATTTTGAAGCTGCTCGCAGTACGCAAAAGCGCAGTTTACTAAGCGTAAATGAGCATTTTGCGGACAAGGCAGATGCCAAAAGAGCCTTGTTAGACAAGTTCATATACCAGGTCGTCAATGCATATATATAGCGGCGTATTCGCACCCCACTCGCCTACATCGGTAGTCTCGATAGTTACACGGATGCGGGCTGAGACTGGGAGGTTGAGATTGAACTTCTGCCAGTCGGTAGCCACAAAGCGCTTGCCATCGCGGTAGTCTATTACGTAGCACTCTACAGGATCGCCAACAGGGGTCTCATCCGCTGCAAGAGGGGTAAATACGACCTTGAGGTAGTCGCCATCTTTAAAGGCGCGAGCAAAGGTGTTGATATCCTCATCGGTGATAGAGGCGTAGGTATAGGTTGAGAGGTTTAGCTTAACGCTACGAAGCTCAAGCTGGCTCATACATACAATATCGCAAGGCTCGTTGAAGCTATCGTAGTAGTATAGCAGGAAGCTCTCGCCCGAAGCAGCATTGGTATTGTAGGCGCTATACTGATTCTCATAGAGACCATTCTTTGCATCGGCATCCAACATCTTAGACTGCGCAAAGCCACCCCAGTAGCCATACTCCTCGTTATAGAAGTGCTCAAAAATTAGGTCTGCTGTTGCGTAGCCATATTTGTAGCTACCTTCAAAGGCTCTATCGAAATGCTCAGCAAGAGTCTTTGATGGATATGGTTTCTTACCACTCTCGCAAGCCATAGCACCAAGGGCAAGCATTAGAATAAAGAGTTTTTTCATTGTCTTTTGAAGTAGTTTAGAGTTGAATTAGGTTATAGGAACGATACGATGTCGTAGGTTTTGTAGTTGTTCTTATCCCAGCATGGGAGCACAGCGCTCTGGGCATCTGCCATAACAAGGGCGATAGAGACCTCCTCGCCGTCGTAGTCGTACTTGATGGCAAGAGGGATGATGCGGTTATCCTTCCACACCACGCTCACATACACAGCCGTGATGTCGCTACTCTGCTTAGGCACAAGCTTTAGAATAGCACCATTGTGGATATTCTCGCTTATGGTAGCCTTAAACTCGCTCTCCAAGAACTCGAAAGCACGGGTAGGATTCGAGAGCAGGTCGCGCGACTCAAGGTTTACCCTATCCTCCGTAACCTCCTTGCGCTCGTTGTTTATCTCGTAGCGGTACTTGCCGTCGCTATAGACCTCCATAGTGCCAAGCTGAATGTAGTAACTATCCTTATCTACCATAAAGTAGCCATTAATCTTCTCGCCGTAGGCATCAACCTTCATATAGAGGGCGTAGCGATCATCGAGGGTGTAGTTTAGACCCTCAATCCACTGACGTGCTGAGTTCTGCGCAGAGAGGTTTAGGGCGCAAAACAGAGCGACAACCATTAAACAAAGTCTTCTCATATTCTCAAGTATTAAGTGTTAGTATATTCCAAGGTCCTGCAAGCGCGCCTCCAACGACTGGATATCGTAGAACTTTATCTCGCGCTGCTTAGAGCCAATCTGAGGACCTACAATACCAGCACGCTCGAGCTGCAACATAATACGACCTGCGCGGTTGAAGCCCACCTCGAAATTACGCTGAATCATCGAAGTGGAGATAGCGCCATTCATAACTGCCTCGCGGGCAATCTCTGCGAACTTAGGGTCGTACTTCTGCGGAGCACTGCTCTCCTCGCTACCGTAGCTTACCTCAGCCTCGCTACTACTATCAGGAGTGTAGTCTGGGAGGTTATATGCCGAGGTATAGCCCTGCTGTGCACCTATATGATTCACGATGCGCTCCACCTCTGGTGTATCGACAAAGGCACACTGGATACGTGTAGGCTCGCCACCGTTGAGGAACAACATATCACCACGACCGATAAGCTGGTTGGCACCAGGCTGGTCAATGATAGTACGCGAGTCGGTCATCTGCATCACGCGGAAGGCGATACGCGCTGGGAAGTTAGCCTTAATACCACCAGTGATAACCTTAACATCTGGGCGCTGCGTAGCCACGATAAGGTGGATACCCACGGCACGAGCCTTCTGCGCCAAGCGCATAACTGGCTTCTCGACATCCTTTGCCGTCATTATAAGGTCAGCAAACTCATCGATTACAACCACGATATATGGCAAGAAGCGATGTCCATTCTCAGGGTTGAGTCTGCGGTGCAAGAATTTGTCGTTATACTCAACGATATTCTTCGCTGCCGCCTTCTTACACAACTCCAAGCGATTCTCCATCTCGGCAACCAAGGAGTTTAGCGTATATACCGCAACCTTAGCATCGGTAACGATAGACTCATCCTCCGACTCCATCTTCGCCAAGAAGTGCTTTTCGAGCTTGTTGTATAGCGAGAACTCCACCATCTTAGGGTCTATAAGCACAAACTTTAGCTCGGCAGGGTGCTTCCTATAGAGCAACGAGGTGATGATAGCATTCAGACCTACAGACTTACCCTGACCCGTAGCACCAGCAACAAGCAAGTGTGGAAGCTTGGCAAGGTCGAAGGTAAAGTTCTCATTCTGGATGGTGCGACCTATAACCACTGGAAGCTCAGCCTTAGAGCTCTGGAACTCCTCGGAACAGATAGCCGAGCGCATAGACACCGTCTGCTTTGTCTGGTTAGGAACCTCGATACCGATAGTACCACGACCAGGCATAGGGGCGATGATACGCACACTCTGAGCCTTGAGATTCTGCGCGAGGTCATCCTCCAAGCCCTGAATACGCGAAATCTTAACTCCTGGCTCCTGCACAATCTCGTACAACGTAACGGTAGGACCTACCGTAGCCGTCATACTTATAATAGGTATATGGAAGTGGAGCAGTGTCTCGCGGATACGCTCCTTATTCTGGAATATCTCCTCCTCGTCGATAGCACTCACCGTCTTATGGTCAGTAAGCAGCTGCGCCGTAGGTGCGTCGTAGTGGGCAAGGTCAAGCATAGGGTCGTACAAGTCAGGCTTCTCCTCCTCAGCATCCTTAGGCTTGAACTCCTGCACGGTAACAACAAGGGCGTCGGCATCAAGCTCCGTCTCTGGCTCCGTCTCTGGCTCCGTCTCTGGCTCGGTGGCATCGATACCAAGGATATCGTCCACCTCAACAGGGCTGTCACCACCCCTCTCCTCAGCCGAAAGTGGCTCTACAACAAAGATATCATCAACCGCAGGCGTTGGAATCGCCTCGACAATAGGCTCAACTACTGGCTCAACAATAGGCTCAACAATAGGCTCAACAATAGGTTCAACAATAGGTTCCACAATTGGCTCAATTGTAGGCTCATCGCTATTCTCCTCGCTCTCCTCCTCGAACTCTTCGTTCTCCTCCTCGATATCGGCTTGCTCGGCTCTGCCACGCTGGAAGCGACCAAAGGCGCGACGTGTAACACTCGAGATACCTCCAGCAACCTGCTCACCAGCACTATCCACAACCTGCAAGAAGTTGCGATTGATAAGTAGTCCTGTCATTATCCAGCCTGCGATGATAACAAGGAGTGTGCCTACACGACCTATCATCTTGCCAAGCCACAAGTCGAGCGAGATACCATACTCACCTCCAAGACCCGAGCCAAAGAGCCCCCACTTAGTGCCAAAGAAGTAGCCCAACGTGAGTGAGCCAAGCACCAACATAAGGCTAAAGATAAGCAAGAAGCGGTACAAGCGTAGTGGCTTATAGCGGAATAAGCGCCAGCCTAACACCAAGAATATCAGTGATATAACAATAGCAAAGAGACCAAAGCAACCACCCACCAAGCGATGCGCCACAAGAGCACCACCCTGACCACAGATGTTGTTGAACTCGGGCGTACCCATAGGGCTACCAATCTCAGCGATAGCGCTCATATCCTCCGACCAGTAGAAGAGGTAGGATACTATCGACGAGAAGAGGAATGCACCGATAAGCATCAGCACAAATCCCAATATTAGTCGAGCATTATCTGCATTGGAGAGCTGCTCCGCCTCCTTTGCCTTAGTTGTCTTATTCTTTGCCATAGACTCAACTAAATTAGTATTGAGTAATTAGTAATTAGTAATGATTAAAAGGCTATGCCTTTTTAAAATTCGCGCGAAGCGCACCTAACTTTTCAGTTTTCAGTTTTCACTTTTCACTTCGTTTAGTATTTTTCGTCCTCGCTCCTCCATTGCTGCGCGGTATGATTCATCGGCAAAGGAGATAAAGCGATACTCTGGCTTGTGGTCGCTGCGGGCAGATATCTTATAGCGCTTTAGCAACCACTCCACCCTGCGGGCTACTGCCTCACCAGAGTCAACGATATCTATGCCGTGTCCAGCAACAATAGCCTCGATATGTGAGCGTAGGAATGGATAGTGGGTGCAGCCAAGCACAATCTTATCAATACCACTCTCCAATAGAGGCTCCACAACCCTACGTACAGCCTCACGAGCCTCCTTAGAAGTCTCCTTACCCGCCTCCACAAGATCTACAAAGCCCTCGCCTACGACCTTCTGCACCTCAACACCCTCGGCATAGCGCGCCGTGGTGCTTAGAAACATATCGCTTCTAAGACTATGTGCCGTAGCAAGCACCGCAATACGACCCGTCTTAGTACCGAGGCAGGCAGGCTTAACAGCAGGCTCAAGACCCACGATAGGCATATCGCGCCATATCTCACGAAGGGTGGCGATAGCTGCTGTAGTGGCAGTATTACACCCCACAACGACCATCTTAACGCCCTCACTCACAAGCCTTTCCACCGAAGCCTTAGCGAACTTAGTAATATCCTCTCGCCTACGACCACCGTAGGGGCAGTTCTTGCCGTCACCGAGGTAGATGATAGACTCGTGCGGAAGCAATCGGCACAGCTCACGCCACACCGAGAGACCTCCAAGACCAGAATCATAAACACCTATAGGACGGTTATCCATTTTTTACACTCTCTATAATATAGTTAACGATAGCCTCGTCGCTCATAGTATTGCAGTCAACAATCATCTGCGCCTTGGCATAATAGGGCTCACGCAGAGCCAAGTGCTCGTGCATAAACTGGAGCAACTCCTCGTCGCTCTTACCACGAAACATAGGGCGCTTCTCCCTACCGTATGCTGATAGGCGGCTTAGTATCTGCTCAGGGCTACGCTGAAGATAAATAGTTGTACCTAAGCTATTTAGGCACTCCATATTATCCTCCCACGTGGGTAGTCCGCCACCTGTTGCCACGATACCCCTATACTCCTCCTTAGCAAGGCTATCTATGACCTCTCGCTCCGCACGACGGAAGTACTCTTCGCCCTCGTAGTGGAAGATATCGGCTATTGTTGCCCCCACGCTCTGCTCCACAAGGGTGTCGGTATCGACATACCCCACCCCGAGAGCCTTAGCAAGGCGCTTAGCCAAGGAGCTCTTACCCGAGCCCGCATATCCTATCAATATCAACATCTTACACTAACCAAATAGGTCGAGCTGCGCAGCTGAGAAGCCAGCATCGTCACCCTCCGAGCGCTTGGTGTAGTCCACCGTAGGGTCTGCCTTAATCTCCTCACCTACAATCTCGCTCATATCGATTGTATCCTCCATCGCGTCCTCCACGGCATCGCCAACAAACTCCGAGGACTCCTCATCCTCGCCATAGTTGTAATCCTCCTCCTCGGGGGTCTCAGGCTCTATAAAGCGGAGCGAAGCCACATCGTAGGTTGTGATGCGCTTACCCTTAGCTCTGTGGCTCTTGATACCGATAAACTCATCTACATCCACAAGCTCCTCGGGGCGCTGGGCGTGGTTGCCACCGAAGATAACCTCCAACGATGCCCCCTTGCGGTAGGTTATAGCCACCATCTTTTGAAGTGCACCCTCCTCCAAAAAGGATTGTGTCTTATCGCTCGCCTCGAGCTGAAAGCGCTTCATATAGTAATACTTCTGCTCGCCGTCGTAGTAGCATACAGCATATACCCTCTCTGCCACAAAGCGCTCAACGCGGAGGGTGTCGTCAGGGAAGTGCTGCTGCACATCGAAGCCAGTGATGTAGTACTGGTTCTTGGCTGTCCACACCACAATCTTATCATCGCCCTTGAACTCGCCAAGCAGATGACCTCTGCCGTCGGTATTCAAGCGGCGCACATCCTCGTCGTACCAGATATTCTGACCACCGAGGGTCGAAGCACCCTTCTCCTTAAGCACAATCTTGTTAATAGAGTAGCGCGTAACGAGGTTACCCACACTCTGGCGACCCTTGATAGCCAAGGTCGAGAGGTCGAGGTCGATGATGCACTTCTTCAACCTTGCGCGTGGGCGCAGGTAGATTTTAAGCACCTCAGCCTCACCATTAGGGTTAACAGAGAGGTACAACAACTCACTCTTTGCCGTACCCTTCGTTAGGTCGTACTCCTTATCGCGAGTAACGCTCTTAATGGCGCATCGCTTCATCATAATAGCGCCACCACGACCGTCACGATAGAGCATATTGTAGATCGTGCGCTCGTCGTTACGCTTGTAGATACCTATATAATATATACCCTTATCGAAAAATGCCTTCTCGCTAATCTTCGTAATCTTATA
>JAEIGA010015750.1_pt1 | contig 11506 bp, 9 predicted proteins | sample 9270691 | NCBI WGS metagenome assembly JAEIGA01 (sample SAMN17057246, study PRJNA624740) | gut metagenome | biome: biome; isolation source: fecal sample | host: Bos grunniens | place: China: Xizang | collected 2019
AACCCAAGTCGTACCATCAGAAAAGAAATAAAGCTCGAGTGGCAAACCTTGAGCAGTAGGTTGCAACTGACGCACCATAATAATCATATTTTGATTAACTCGTGGATGTCGACGCAAATACTGCTCGAGATAATTACGAAAGACGTGCAGATTAACCGAAAAACCATCAACCCTATCAATGCCTTCGAGCCAGCCTTTTGCCTCAAATGCTTTCATCTGCGTTTCTGTACAAAACTCTATTGAGCGCATATCAATATAAACCGAACGTTTGATACGACGCCCACCACTCTCTTGCATTCCACGCCAATTTTGGAACGAGTCACTAACCAATGCATACGGAGGAATAGTCGTGATAGTCTTATCCCAATTCTGAACTTTTACAGTGGTTAGACTAACCTCAACAACATCGCCATCTGCGCCATATTTAGGCATTGCAATCCAATCACCAGGTCGCAACATATCGTTAAGTGTCAACTGAATACCCGCAACAAGACCAACTATCATATCCTTAAACACCAACATCAACACAGCGGCAGAAGCACCAAGCGCAGTCAGTATATAACTTGGATTTTTGTTTATCAAAATACTAACAACAACAATGATTGCTACACAAACCACTAAAACCTTCAGCATTTGATGGACACTCTGCAAAGCGTGATTTTTCAAGCGCTCATAACGAAGCGACAAATCATAAAGCGAAGAAAGAAAAGTACACCCTAATTTAGCAACAACCACTACCAAATAGATATAATTAACTCGCAAAAGAAATTCAAGCATACCATTACCTTTTCCAAACGCAATAGGCAAAAGCACCACAATAAGTATAGGCGGCACTAAACGCGAAATATCATTAAATAACACATCGTTAAACAATATATCATCCCAAGACAATCTTGTTTTGTGAATCAACTTACGCAACATCGGAATAATTAATCTACTGCAAATGAGATTAACAACATAAACAACTATTGCCAATCCCGACAAAACTATCACCCAATAAAGCCAAGATTGAGAGTCTGCCAACACATCAAATTTCGCCAACCAATTTAAAAGTATTTGATTCATATAACATAATAAATTAAAGGATTATTTCAGAAAACAAAGATAGTAAAATTATTTAACATACCAAAATTTTTTTTCGTCACTCTATACTTATCTTTCAACTAATCACTAAATAATCTAAACAAATAACACTCTCTGAGTTTCGACTCACACAAAGGTTCAATTTTTTATTGTTTTTTAATAAATAAATATGCCCTAATTATAATTTTTTTTGTAACTTTGCAACAAATTATACACAAACGAATGGTACTGACTATCGACATAGGCAATACTAACACAAAAATAGCTGTTTTCAACGGAAATCAGCTAGTTAAACACATTGTCTTTGAACGCATTAACAAGAGTGATATAGAAAACCTAATTTCTCAATTCAACTTATTCGAACATATTATAATTTCGAGTGTAAGCATTGAGGAAGAGAGTCGAATCGCATCATTATTTGACAAAATAGGGATAAAGCATCACTTATTATCATATAAATCGCCTCTACCTTTTACAATCGACTATTTAACGCCCGAAACTTTAGGCAAAGATAGGATTGCGGCATTGGCTGGTGCCTATGCAGTTGAAGGAATTGGGAATTATTTGGTAATTGATTGTGGCACATGTAACACTTACGATTTACTCGTCGACGGACATTTCATCGGTGGAAACATTGCACCCGGCATACAAATGCGATTAGACGCCATGCACCAACTGACAGCAGCTTTACCTCAACTACATATTGTATCCGACAAAACCAACGCAACAAACCCACTCGGCGAAACAACCAAGTCGGCAATGTGGAATGGGGCTTATTGGGGTGTAATAAATGAAATAAATGGATACATAGAGCACTATTCTCAAAAATACAAAAATTTAAAAACAATATTAACAGGAGGATTATTTAACATAGAGGTCATAGATAAATCTAACATAAAAGCTTCGGATTCTTCCATAATATTTGAACCGATGCTCGTGCCAAAAGGACTAAATTTCATAGCAAACAATTCTTATTAAAAATACAAACGAATGACACAAAGAAAAATAACAATAATTATAGGGTTGATATTGTCGTTGATGATAATAGCTCAAAACAACACTAATTCGCCATACACACGCTACGGATATGGCCAATTGGAAGATGATTGCTTCTCTCGTTCTCAAGCTATGGGTAGCACATCTATAGGATTACGCACAAAAAATTCAATCAACCCTAATAACCCTGCATCATATAGTAGTCTTGATTCTACATCATTCATTTTTGAAATGGGGGTATCTGGATTGCTATCTAATTTTCGTAGCGCAGGAACTCAAAACACCTCATTCACCGGAAATCTTGATTACATTGCTTTACAATCACCCATAACCAAATGGATGGGATTATCGGCAGGTTTAATACCATACTCATATGTTGGATACAACTACAAATACACCGACTCGTTAAAGATTTCTATGGAAGATGAGTTTAATGTGTATGACAAAACATATTATGGCACAGGCGGGATTAGTCAAGTTTATTTAGGCCTATCAGTCGACATTGCCAACCACTTAGCTCTCGGTGTAAATGGTTACTATATGTTTGGCAACATAAACCATTACAAAGCTTTAAGCTACAACCAATCAGAGCTAACAACCACCAACACAATTATGAAAGCAAATCTGTATATTCGTAGTTTTAATGCGAGATTCGGATTGCAATACCACGAAACTATTGGCGAAAAACATAAATTAAACATTGGTGCAATATACGAATTTCGCTCTGGAATGAATGGCAAATTCGAACAAACAACAACAGGCACCGACACATTGACCGTCAATTCAAGTTCGCTATTCGAAACACCATCTCTCTATGGTGGCGGTATAATGTACACCTACGACGACAGATTAATGATTGGAGCCGACTTTACTCTTTATGAATACAGCAAAGCTCTCTATTATGGCAAAAGCGACACACTTGCCAATAGAATGAAAATATCATTGGGTGCAGAATATACACACGATCCGCGTGGAAGAAGATATATCGATCGTATGTCGTGGCGAATCGGCGCCAACTACAACAACTCTTACGCAAAAATCAACAACAAACAAACAAATAATTTTTCAATAACTTGCGGTGTTGGTCTACCTCTTCGCACGTCAAAAACAATCATTAACGTAAACTTTGAATACGGCAACATTGGTGGCGTAAGCGCTATCTTAAAAGAAAATTACTTCAAATTCGGATTAAATTTCTCGCTCAACGAAACGTGGTTTGTGAAAGCAAAAGTAAGATAATATATAAAACAAAATTTATGAATTTAAACTTTTGACCAAAACAACCATCAAACAAACAAAGAAATATCATTAACAACTAAAATAAATTTATTATGAAATCATTAAAATTAACTGCTCTATTCGTAGCTATGTTATTTGTAAGCAATATCGCAGCACAAATGACAGAAGAATGTAAAGTGAACCTTTCGCTTTTCACAGAGTATGCTAAAGTTAAAAATTATGCTGACGCATACGAGCCATGGGCTAAAGTTTATAAAGAATGCCCAACTGCATCTAAAAACATCTATAGCCTTGGTGTTAGAATTCTTGAATGGAAAATCAAACAAGCAACTACTCAAGAAGAATACAAAGCGGCTTTTGATCAATTGATGAAATTGTATGATGATCGTATCCAATACTACGGCAACGATGCAAAAACACCTCGTCCTGCAATTTTGGCAGATAAAGCATCTAAATACAACAAATATTTCCCAAATGACAATGCAACTATCTACCCTTGGATCAAAGAAGCAATCCACGGATTAGGTAATGCAGCGGCAGCAAACGAATTGCAACTCTTTGTGTTTACATCAGCTAACCTCTATAAAGCAGACAACACATTGGCAGAACAATTCATCGGTGACTATACATATGCTGATGCTATCTTAACAGCAAATAGCCAAAATGCCGACTTGAAAGATGCAGAAAATTATACAAATGTGAAATCGGCAGTAGATGTTCTTTTCGCTGCTTCTGGTGTTGCCGATTGTGCAAAAATGAACGAAATTTTCTTGCCTAACGTAGAAAAAAACAATGCAGATCTTAAATACCTCGAAGGCGTAATGAAATTATTCAAACGCTTAAAATGCATCGAACACGAAGCTTACTACAAAGCTGCTGAATATGCCCACAAAATATCTCCATCAGCTGAAGCTGCTACAGGTCTCGGCAATATGTCATACGTAAAAGGCGACTATGACAAAGCTATCGAATACTACCAAGAAGCTGTAAATCTTTCTACAGAAGATATCGACATCGCTGAAATCTTGTTCCGCATCGCTCAAGTATACTACAAAAAAGGCGAATACACTAATGTTCGCAAATATTGCAAAGAATCATTGACTAAAAACCCAGCACAAGGACAACCTCACATTATGCTCGGTCTCGTTTATGCTCAAGCTAAAATTTCTGACGACCCAACTCTACAAAAAGCTGTATATTGGGCTTCAGTTGACCAATTTGCAAAAGCTAAAAGCGTTGAACCAACTGAAGATATGATCGAACAAGCCAACAAACTTATTCGCACATATAGCGCATATTTCCCTTCTAAAGAAGATGTATTTATGCACCCTGACATCGAAGAAGGTAAATCTCACTTCGTTGGCGGTTGGGTAAGTGAATCTACTACAGTTCGTAGCAAATAATATTCTTCAATTCATAACTAAAGATCAGAATTGAAACAGTATTATTCATTAATATCTAAAGGTGTGGCAGTCGCAATAATTGCGATTGCTGCACTTGTTTTTTTCTCTTCGTGCCAAACAAAGCACGATATGACATCATCCGTAATCGACATAAAACAAACACCACAAGTATACGCCGATTCAATAACAACCATAGTATCCGATTCAGGAATCATACGATATCGAATCATTGCTCCTGATTGGTATGTTTACGAAAAAGCCGACACTCCTTATTGGGATTTTCCTAACGGGCTACGCTTCGAGCGTTTCGATGAAAACTACAAAATAGACGCTGAAATAGAATGCGACAGAGCTGTGTACTACAGCAAATTAGAACTATGGAAACTCAACGACAATGTTGAAGCTACCAACCTAAGTCACGAAGAATTTTACACCAACGAATTATATTGGGATCAAAAAGAAGAGCGAGTTTATAGCGACTCTGCCATAACTATTATTCAAAAAGAGAGAAAAATACTTGGCATTGGCTTTGAATCAAATCAAACCTTTAGCCGATACAGCATACGCCAACCTAAAGGCACAATACCAATCGAAGAATAATAATCAAGAAAATATAATACTTAAAAAATTTCACACCAACTAATAAAATTATGGTCAACTATTGGGCTATAGCCATATCACTCATATTCTCTGCGCTATTCTCCGGAATGGAAATAGCTTTCGTGTCCTCTAACAAACTCCGATTCGAAATAGACAAAAAATCTAATTCTTTCACATCTAAAATCATCGATTTTTTCTACCACCACAGCGAACAATATATATCCACAATGCTCGTTGGAAACAACATCGCACTTGTTGTATATAGTATACAGATGGCTAATCTGCTCACTGGATTTATCAAACAATACATAGTCACTTCTGATTTCATAATAATGATCATACAAACAATTATTGCAACAATAATTGTTTTATTCACAGGAGAATTCATCCCTAAAATGATATTCAAAAGCCAACCTAATATATGGCTCAACATTTTTTCTCCAATTATATACATTATATATATAGTACTTTATCCCATCACAATATTCACAACTTTCTTATCTAAAAACATACTCCGACTATTCCACCTCTATAATCCTCAACAAGAAACCCACGAGTTAAGCAAAGTCGACCTCGATTATTTAATCAACGAATCAATCGAAGGCTCTGATAGTCAAGAAGAAATTGAGCACGATGTAAAAATATTTCAAAATGCATTAGATTTCTCAGAAGTAAAACTTCGCGACTGTGCTATCCCTCGCACCGAAATAACCGCCTTACCCGAAGAAGGCACTACACTAATAGACCTACGCAACACTTTCACAAATACAGGATACTCAAAAATCTTAATCTATCGTGAAAGCATTGACAACATAATCGGATATTTCCACTCTAACGACCTATTTAAAAATCCCGAAAACTGGAAAAAACAGATACGTCCATTGCCAATTGTCCCTGAAACTATGGCTGCCAATAAATTGATGGACATATTTATGCAAGAGAAAAAAAGTATTGCTGTCGTTGTCGACGAATTTGGAGGAACTGCCGGAATCATCACCCTCGAAGATATCATCGAAGAGATATTTGGCGAAATAGAAGACGAACACGACAACCGAGAATGGATTGCTCGCAAAATAGCCGACAACGAATACATTTTATCAGGCCGATTAGAAATCGATACTGCCAACTCTAAATTCGACTTTAACCTCCCAGAATCAGAAAATTACGTCACTATTGCTGGATACATCTTGCACCATTATCAAAAATTCCCAAAACTAAACGACACTATCGAAATAGAAAACTATACATTCAAAATAATGCAAGCCCATAATAATCGCATCGATTTGGTTAAATTAATAACAAACAACAAAGATTAACATCTTATTAATCAATATATTATAAATTTTATCGTAAAATATTTCGTATATATAAACTTTTTTTGTAAATTCGCATCTTGAAATATTACTATGTAAAATAAGGCATACATATGCCATATTTTACACTTATATTATTGTATTTCAACATCATAAACACAAATACGAAACAAAATAAAAAACAAATAATACAAATAAAAAAATGGCAACATTAGAAAAAATCAGAAGTAAAGGCCTCTTACTCTTAATTGTAGTAGGTTTGGCTTTGGTAGTCTTCATTGTTGGAGACTTGGTTAACTCAGGTTCAACTTATTTCCAAGAAAACAGCGCAAACGTGGCTGTTATCAATGGCGACAAAGTAAAAATTCGCGACTATGCCGAAACATTGGATCAATTCAACGATGTAGTAAAATTGCAATACGGCAACAACATCAACGACGAAATGACAGAACAAATTCGTCAAATGGTTTGGGAAAGCACTGTCGTTGAAAAAGTTATTGGCGACGAATGCGAAAACATCGGTATGATGATTACTAAAAACGAATTAGCCGATATGCTCGTTGGTAACAACATCAGCCCAATGATGATGAACAATCAAATGTTCTTCAACGAAAACGGACAATTCGACATCAACGTAGTAAAACAATTCATCTCTATGCTCGATAGCGATGAGGCTGCTCAAAACATCCCTTATGAACAACTTCGCCTCTATCGCAACTACTGGCGCTATTGGGAGCACGCAATCAAAACAAACCGTCTCCAAGAAAAATACACTAACTTGCTCAACGCTGCTTTAGTTGTAAACGCATTAGAAGCGCAATACGCATACGACAATGCAAAAGTATCAGCTGACGCTGTTTACGCAATGAAAAACTATTTCGCTATTGCCGATTCTACAATCAACGTAACTGATGCTGAAATCAAAACTCTTTACAACAGCAAAAAAGAACAATTCAAACAAAAACAATCGGCTGACGTTAAATACATCCTTGTAGACATCAAACCTTCAACTGAAGATTTTGCCGAAGTTGAAAAATGGATTAACGATTTAAAAGAAGAATTCACTACAACAGAAGATATTGCTGCCGTAGTAAACTCTAACTCAGACGTCCAATATCGTGGCGAAAACTTAGTTAAAGAACAAATCGATGCTGATTTCCAAGAATTTGCATTCAATGGCAAAGCTGGCGACGTTATGGGTCCTATCTTCGTTAACAATACATACAAAATGGCTCGCATCGTTGAAAACAACATCGCTTCTGTAGACTCTGTTAACCTCAGCAATATGTATCTCCGTCGCGAAACAGCTGAAGCTACTCAAGCATTGGCTGACAGCATTATGGAAGCAGTGAAAAAAGGTGCCGACTTCGCAGAATTGGCAAAAACTCACTCTCTCCTCCAAAATGCAGCTAATGGTGGCGAAATTGGTTGGGTAAGCGAAATGGGCTTAGAGAAAAAAATCGCTACTCCTGCATTCTCTACTCCTGCTAAAGGTATGTTTATTGTAAAAGAAGGCAACGACATCAACCTATTCTATGTGAACGAACTTGGCGCTAAAGTTGCAAAAGCTAAAGTTGCAATTCTTGCTCGCTCTGTAGATGCTACATCTCGCACACACGCCGAACTTTACAACAAAATGAAACAATTCATCGTTAACAACAACACTATCGAAAAACTCGAAGCTGAAGCTGCCAACAATGGTTATACCGTAATGTCGGCAACTAACATCGACATCAATGCAACAACTATCAACAACGTACAAAAAGCTCGCGAAGTTGTTCGTTGGATTTTCGAAAACAAAGAAGGCGAAATTAGCGACATTTTTGAAGTTGAAGACAAAATCATTGCTGTTGCTATCGACAAACACAATGCCGAAGGTTACCGCTCAATCGAAAGCGTACGCTCTCAACTCACAATGGAACTTCTCAACGAGAAAAAAGGCGACATCCTCGTTGCTGAAATGAATGGTAAAAATATCAACCAACTCGCTGCTGAAGGTTTCCGCATCGACACAGTTCGCAACGTAAACTTCGCAAGCACTTATGTTGGCGCTATCGGCAACGAACCATCACTCTTCGCTCGCGTTGCAGATGCTGAAATTGAAAAAGAATCAGCTCCTATCAAAGGTAATACTGGCGCTTACATCTTCAAAGTCATCAACAAAGAAGAATCAGCTAACCCTTACAACGAAAAAGAAGAAATGGTTATGCTCGAAGCTCGCGAAAATTATATGAACCAATATCTCTTGATCGAAGCACTCAAAAAAGCTGCTAACATCGAAGATATGCGTTACAAATACTACTAATAGTTAGTAACCAAACAATAAAAATAGGCTGAACAAATATATTGTTCAGCCTATTTTTTATTCCCACCATCTCTCCTTAAGTGCAAGCAAGCAAATGGACACACAAAAAAACAGAAGCTTTGCTCACGCAAAACTTCTGCCCACATTATCTATAATCTATAATCTATAAAAAAACCTTAAAAACTAAGTTAATTCTAAAACTTATCTGTTTTGACAATGCAAAGATACAAACTTTTAACATAATAACAATATGAAAATTAAATTTTAACGTTAATTTAACACAATATATCACATATTTCACAAATAACACCCTAAATTTAAAACAAACAAGCACATCCATTAACATTTTTCACAAAACAAATCAATACTTTTTAACAAAATCAATCAAATCTACACATTAGGCACAACACTTGCACTATTGCCTAATTAAAAAAAAATCACTAACTTTGCAGAAAACTACAAAAAAACAACAACACAAAGAATGAAATACATCGAAGATTTAATCCCAACATTTCCACTAACCGATCCGATAGCCATCTTCCTATTAGTTATCGTCATAATCTTGTGTGCACCTATCCTCAATCGATTTAAGATACCACACATCATTGGATTGATTTTAGCGGGTACACTCTTCGGCCCTCACGGACTCAATATCCTATCTAACGATGCAAGTTTTGAATTATTTGGCAAAGTCGGCATTTTATATATTATGTTCCAGGCCGGACTTGAAATCGACCTCAATACTTTCAAACAAAATAGCACAAAGAGCATTCTCTTCGGCATATACACCTTCGTAATACCAATGATATTCGGTATCATCACAGGTATGTGGCTCCTAGATATGGACTTTACTCGCGCCACACTCCTCGCCAGTATGTATGCCTCTCACACTCTGATTGCCTACCCTATCGTAAGCAAAATGGGTATATCTAAAAATCGTGCAGTCAGCATAACCATTGCCGGTACAATCATCACAGTCACCGCTTCATTGCTCATACTTGCCGTCATCGTAGCCACAACCAAAGGCGAAATGAATAGCGCATACTGGATCAAATTCGGCGTCTCAACACTAATCTTCGGCATCATCGTATTTTGGCTACTCCCAAAACTCTCAAAATACTTCCTCCGTCGCTTCAACGATAGCGTAGCTCAATACATATTCGTGATGGTAATTATATTCTTCGCATCACTACTAGCTCAAGCCGCTGGACTCGAAGGTATCCTCGGAGCATTCTTCGCAGGCCTAATTCTCAATCGCCTAATCCCTAGCGTTTCACCACTTATGAATCGCATTGAATTCGTAGGCAATGCAATATTCATCCCATTCTTCCTCCTTAGCATCGGTATGCAAATCGACTTGCGCGCATTTATCACAAGCATCGAATCCATCAAAGTCGCAGCCGTAATGACCATTGTTGCCACTGCCACAAAATGGATGGCAGCCAAACTATCTCAACTCACATCAAAACTAAACCGCGTAGAAGGCGACCTCATATTCGGCCTCAGCAACGGACAAGCCGCCGCCACTCTTGCAGCCGTAATGATCGGCTACAACATCGGACTTCTCGACGAGAATATACTCAACGGCACCATCGTAATGATACTAGTAACTTGCACGATTTCATCAGTTGCCACCGAACGCGCAGCTCGCAAAATTGCAATTGAAGAAACCCAACAAGACGAACAACGTCAACGCCTTGGCACCGAGCGCATTCTCATCCCTATTTCCAATCCACAAACTATGCCTCAACTTCTCGACATAAGCAACCTCATCAAACCTCGCAACAACAAAACTCTCTATGCACTAAAAATCAATAGCGACCCCGAAGACTCCTCTGGAGCTAAATTATTAGAAAGCGCTGCCAAACTAGCTTCTGCTACCGACAACAAACTAATACAAATTATGAAATGCGATTTAAATATTTCAAATTGCATCATTGACACAGTACACGCCAACAAAATAACCGACCTCATCGTTGGTATCCACCACAAAGCCAACATCGTTGACACATTCCTCGGTGGCACAATCACTTCTCTCATCAACGGAACCGCACACCAAAACCTCATAATCTACGGACCTAAAAAACCTATAAATGCCGTAAAACGACTAATCGTAGCTGTTCCACAAATGGCTGAATTAGAAGTCGGTTTCGACCTTTGGTTCGACCGCATCAAAAACATAGCATCTCAACTCAGCATACCTATCGTATTCTACGCCAACAAAGTAACTACAGAAGCATTAAAAAAACAATGCGAAATCCACAGTTCGCTCAACGTCTCATTCCGCGAACTCGCTGCTTGGGAAGATTTCCTCATCATCTCAAAAGATATGAAGCATAGCGACACCTTGATTGTTGTCACTGCACGCAAAGCTACCGTATCCTACAACAACCTATTCGAAAAAATACCTTACTATCTTAACAAATACTTCGCAGAAAACAATTTCTTATTAATCTACCCTCAACAAACAGCCTCTGACGGCACCGACAACGACCGATACAACCCACTGAAGATAAGTTAAAAGTTTTTTTTACATAAGTACACAATTAATTTATAGGTTTACAAAT
>JAEIGA010015751.1_pt1 | contig 11506 bp, 9 predicted proteins | sample 9270691 | NCBI WGS metagenome assembly JAEIGA01 (sample SAMN17057246, study PRJNA624740) | gut metagenome | biome: biome; isolation source: fecal sample | host: Bos grunniens | place: China: Xizang | collected 2019
AGGTAAATCTCCTTCTTTATTGCCAAATTGACGATAATAAGGCATAAGATGAACAGGCTCATAATGTACTTGTACAAATATATTTAAACTACGCATATAATCAAATAAAGCCTTACGATCTTCGACTTGAACAACATACAAATGATATGCATGATATACATCAGAAGCCACCTTAGGTAAAGTTATAAAATCACAACTAGCAAAAGCTTGATTATAACGTTCTACTATTTGCTGACGTCGCTCTAAACTCCAATCTAATCGTTTTAATTGAGATATACCCAAAGCACATTGCAAATCTGTAATACGATAATTATATCCTAAATATTGCATCTCATAATACCAACCGCCTGGATCTTGAGTCAGTTTTGTTCTATCTTGAGCAATACCGTGAGTACGATAACATTGTAATTTATAATATAATTCTGAATCATTTGTTGTAATCATACCTCCCTCTCCAGTTGCAATGTGCTTAACTGGATGAAAAGAAAATACTGTTACATCTGAATAATTACAACTACCGACAATTTGTTTATCTCCTTTACTATCAAAATAATAAGCGCCAGGAGCATGACAACCATCTTCAATCATCCACATACCATATTCATCACAAATATGACGTATATTTTCTGTTTGTATAGGATAACCAGCAAAATCAACGAACACAACTCCTTTATAAAAACCTTTAGGCTTTGACTCTAACATTTGTTTCAATTTATTAATATCCATCAAAAAAGTATTTTGATCAATATCACAAAAATGAACATTTCCACCACAATATCTAATACAATTAGCAGAAGCAACAAACGTCAAAGGTGTAACAATAACATTATCTCCAGGCTGAACATTTAAAGCCATTGCTGCAATATGAAGTGCAGCAGTTCCATTTGATACAGCAACAGCATATTTGACACCTATATAGTTTGCAAAAGCATGCTCAAATTCAGCAATTTTAGGTCCCTGAGTCATATAATCAGATTTCAATGTTTCAATAACTACTTGAATATCTTCATCCGTTATATATTGATGACCATAAGAAATTTTATGAGGTTCCATCTTAATTCAAACTTAAATTACAATATTTTCAAATTTTTATTTCTCTATGTTTATACAATTTTCTTTATTTAAAAAAATCAAAATACTTCTGTAATTAACACAGATTTACCATTCAACATAATATATCTTCCTTAAATGTTATTTTCTTGTTTTGTTCTTCGCCTAGTACGATATGTATTAGTTGTGCTGTCATGTAGTTAAAAACAACTCCACAATCATCGGTTACTTGCATATTTTCGCTATTAAGAGCAATGTCGTATGCTTCTGCAATAAGCGGAAGACGAAATGCCTGTGGTGTTTGTGCTCTCATAATGGTAGAACGAATAGGAATACGGGCTACGCATCCGTTTTGCATTTCATAGACTGTATCAGTAGAAGGTATTGCAACTACTACAGCTTCATGAGTCTCTAAAGCATTACATACATCAACTATAATTCGCTGACCCACAAATGGTCGTGCTGCATCATGCAACAATATATTTGATTCTATAAACTCTTGTTCCTCCAATTTTTCTTGATACAATCGTATAGCATTCACACTCGACTCCCAACGCTCTTTACCACCTACGATAATATGCTTTACCTTTTTCCAACCATTCACCTGCAACATCTTTCCAGCTTCACAAATATAGTCGGGATGCATGACAATACAAATTTCATCAATACAATCAACCTGTTCAAATGCATCAACAGAATGCTCCAATACAGTCTTCCCATCAGTAAGGGGCAACAATTGTTTAGGCATATTGCCACCCACTCGCGCACCTATTCCTCCTGCTAATATAACAGCGATATTATACATAAAACTAGAATGGATCTTGTTTAAATTTTAAACGTAAAAGTAATGATAATATTATAGGACAATAAACAAATGCAAGATAAAGAAATCTTGATTTAATATCACTAATATAATATTTATTTTTAGTTATCTCTATTTGTTGCTTATAAGCTATATTTATCATTTGAGCACAATGCTGATTTATATTTTTAGGCTGATTAATTGCTTGAATCAGCATTGGTATCAATAAACCTTTTTTCAAATAAAGATAATCTAATTCGGTTTTGTAGTTATCATACAACTCTTCACTTCTCAATCTTTCTATTAAAGAATTATACAAAGTTTGTTTTTGTTGCGATTTAGTAGGATCAGGGCGTTTTGATACACTATTCGATTGTATTCTATAATGATAACCAACTTTATCAACTATTGCTATACGTGTCGTGTGCATCACTACCATCCACCAAAAATAACTATCTTCAGAAAATTTCGCATTAGGAAACTGAATTTGTTTTTTTATTAAAAATTCTCTTTTATATATTCCCGTCCAAAAATAAGCCACTCCTGATATTAATAATTTTCGACGATTATCTTCAGAGAGGTGTCCACTACTAATTTTAGGTGCAACCAATAACTCTTTTTTTCCTGTACTATATTCTTTTTGAGGCAAACAATAGGCCCAATCAGCATTATAATCATTAACAGCATCTAAAAGATTTTTGTACATATCTGACTCACACCAATCATCAGCATCAACAAAGCCAACCCACTGACCTTTAGCTTCTAAAATACCCAAGTTACGAGCTGCCCAAGCACCACTATTTTTTGGTGTAGAAAGAATACGAATACAACGACCTAAAGAGTGTTGTGATTGTAATTGTTCCACTATTACTCTACTATTATCCTGACCATGATCATCAACTACCAATATCTCCACATGCTCAATTACTGTTTGAGCAAATAAACTTTCAATACAAGCTAAAATATATTTTTCAGCATTATAAAGAGGGATTATTATTGATAATTTTGGTTGCATATTTATTATTAATTATTTTTCACCTGCCTATATATACCTAGTCCAGCTAAAATTAGAACTAATAAAACAACGATAATTGAAGCAACTAAAGACCAAGTATGAGTTGTTTCATATAATTCATCAACGCACTTAAATTCAATACGATGTTTACCAGCTGGGATTTCGAGTGCACGAAGAAGATAATTTGCGCGAAGAATAGGCATTTCCACTCCATCGATATATGCACGCCAAGTCTTATAATGTACTTCACTAAATACTGCTAATTGTGGTTTTGAAGATTGACTTTCATAAATCAAATAACCAGGATTAGCATACTCAACCAATGATATCATAGCTACAGTATCTACTCCTTGTAAAAGTGACTCATTTAGAATTTTATCACGCCATTCATTGTGGAGAAGTGCAGTTGTACGAGGATTAAATGTAGATAATGCCATTATTTCAGCATCTGGAGTCTCTTGCCATTCAATATTTTCAACAAACCAAGCATTACCCATCGCAGATGGTTGACGCTGTACACGTGGACCTTGTTCTGTATTGAAAATTATATAACGCGTATTAAGCATATCAAGTACGTTAGGTGTAATTTGACGACTAATATGATAATCAATAATATCTTGATATCTACGTAACTTAACTGGCGAATATCCTCCTATTGATTTATGATGATATGATGTTCGTGACTCATTAAATGTGTTAGTTGAAAGATTTAATACGCGATAATTTGGATCTGTATCTTTTAGAATATGAGCATCAATAGCAGAAGGTGTCAAACCTCTATCATTTTTATTAATACGAGAAAAACTATCTTCATTAACAAAACGTTTATCAACACCCCAAAGATCCACAAAACACAATAAACCAACAATAAAAATCATATAAAGAGACTTATAACCTTTATAAGCATAAAACCAAACAACCACTGCAGCCAAAATAACAAATAAAAAAGAACGCCAAGCATCACCTATAAGCATATCCTTACGATCTTGAATAAGTGCAGAATGTAACCATTCTGGCAATTGAGCATCACTAGCTGCCTTAAATTCAAACATTGAGCCACCAAACAAAGCAAATATAAAACACAAACCAGCAACTATACCCGTTGAAATATACAAAGGTTTTAATAAAGCACGTTTATCTTCTGTTTCTATAATTTGTTTCAATGCCATAATACCTAATGCCGCCATTGTAAAATTAACTACAACGAGTGACATGGATGGTGTTCTAAATTTATTATAAAGTGGCAAATGATGAAACAACCATTCATTAATGGCAGGCAAATTGCGCCCCCAAGAAAGAATTATAGCAATAATTGTAGCAACTAACATCCACCAACGTTCTGGACCTTTACAAATAAATAATCCTAAAACGAATAAAAAACAAATAATTGCACCAGCATAGACTGGACCAGACGTAAAAGGTTGATCACCCCAATACATTGGAGCATAACGACAAAATTGTTTTGCTTGTCCTGTTTGGCGAAGAGCTTCATACGTTTCACTATCTTGACCTAAATTATAATGCGAACTTGCACCATAAAAATTAGGAATTAAAAGTGTCATAGTTTCAACTTTACCATAACTCCATTGATAAGCATAATCTATATCAAGTCCTGTACTCTCTTTTTCCCCTGCAGCATTAGATTGCAATACAGCCCCACCACGCATTGTTTCTTTTGAAAAGTCAAGTGTTGGAATAAGTTTATCAACCGCAGGAGCAGCAGCCAAAAGAGCAACAACAACAAGAATCACCGATGATTTAAAATAATCTTTCAACGTTTTTTCCTTAATAGCAAACACAAAATAAACTATTGTAAGACAAAGAATTGAAAGTATTAAATAATAACTTATTTGTTGATGATTCCAAAATACATTCATACCTGTAGCAATGAGCGTAATAATAATACCTAATATGTATTTTTTACGATAACAAAGTATAATTCCACCCACAACAGGCGCTATAGTTGCCATTACTAAAGCTTTACTAACATGTCCTGCTTCAATAATAATAATGTTATAAGAACACAACGCATAAGCCAAAGCACCTATAATACTTAACCATGAATTACATCCTATAGCTAATAAAAAAATATAAAATCCTATCATATAAACAAAAAATGCACCTGCTGTATTAAAAGGCAAAAAACCTGTTAACAGATGCTGTACTTGCTTAAAAATATTATTTGTGGGAGCAGGATAGGCATAATTTGATGGCATACCACCAAACATTGCATTAGACCAATAACAATAATCACCTGTTTCATGAACATATTCACGCACATCATTACCCCAACCAAGATAACTTGTTACATCACCTTGAGACAAATCCTTGCCTTCAAAAAATATTGGAGCAAAATAAGCTATCGTAACAACAAAAAACACCGCTAAAGCTATCAAATGCGGTACAAATTTTTTTAAATCAATTTTTTTCATATTTTCTTATCAACTGTTCTATTCCTTGGTGAAGCGATATTTTCGCATTCCAAATTATTGTTTTATTATTTTTTTCAATAGGAGCTATTGCTCGCATTACATCTAGAGGACGATAATTTAAACCGCCCCACTCTATATTTAATTTTTTATGTAATAATTCCTCTATTGAATTTGCTAAATCTCGCACACGAGTTCCAACACCTGTACCTACAAAATAAGTTTCGCCTTGTGACATATTCTTTATGTCTTCAATACCTCTCACTACATTTACATAAAACTGAACCACATCATCAACATGTACAAAATCTAGTACTTGTTCTCCAGGTGACATTTTTACTGGCACAATAGCATCTATACTATCAATCATATAATCCATCAACTTCTTTGCTGTATCATCACCTCCATATACCGTAAAAGGTACAGCTGTAATATATTTATAACCACTTAACACAGCATAATATTCAACAAAATGGCGAAATGCACTCTTTGTAGCAGTATATAAATAAGCATCCTTAAAACCACACTCAACTCCTTCACGATACTCAGCAAAAGAGCCTGTGTTAACAAATAATTTCAACGAATCAGCTTCCTTTATAGCATTCAACAATTTTATGCCAAATACTATGTTTGCATCAATAATAGGTTCAATAATATCTTTATCGTTACGACTTGTAGATAATGTTGCAAGATGTAAACATATCTCTGGTCTAAACTGTTTAACAGCCTCATCTAGATTAGCTATAGCAACATGTTTACATTCTTTATAAGGCATTAAATCTGTGGCTTTTTCAACATTACGATTCAATGTCATTATTTCAACATTCACAAGCTGAGTAATTAATTGTTTAACTACTCTACGCCCTACATAACCCGTCGCTCCAGTAATTAATATCTTCATATATCAATAAACAATTTCATTTAATTCTTTACGATCTGCTTCTACAGGATCATGTGGCTCAGGAATTATATCCATCAATATTGACGTTCCTTCTGCGCAACCTTCAAATGCCATCCACAATCCAGCGTCAACTGTCAATCGCGAATAATTATCTTGTGGAGAAAGTATTACTTCAAAAAATTCTCCTTTTGTATCACTATTATCTCTATCATCATAAATAATAAATTTAATAGCTCCGCAAATAACTACAATATTTAATGTCATACGATTATGACGTTTCCATCCTTTTCGTTCACCACAATGAACTTCAGAAAAATAAGCTTCTCCAAAGCCACAATAACCAACATCAGTAGATTTCATCGCGTGATATATATCCCCTTTGGGAGTAACAATATGCTTTAATGGTGTAACTCTGATACCCTTAATCATAATGCCCATTCTATTTTTTGACGTTTAGCCTCATTATAAAAATCATTTATTTGTTGCTCCGTCAAAGCAAACATATCAACATCAGACTGTTTATAATAAGCACCATACCAATCTGTTATAAAACGTACAGTATCCTCATACAACAAAGTAGAATGCCAAGATAAGTACGCTAAAGCTTTATCACAATTCAATTTTAATAATTTAGCCTCTTCAAAAGGAACTTGTCCTGTTATTTTCACATAATCATTGGTATTCATACCCCAATTGCAAGCCAAATCAGACACTAATTGGAATACAGTTTTAGTTTGTTCTGCTCGTGGACCAAAATTAAATGTAGCCAACTGACCTTCAATTGAAGACAATTGAGATTGACCTGCAAACGACATAGCCAATTCTTGACCTAATCTCAAATAACCACTTAACGGTTCTAAAACATGTTGCCATGGACGAGTTGCCTTAGGACTACGAATTTCAACTGGCTTATTTTCAGAAAAAGCCTTAATAGTATCAACAACTATACGATCTGCGCTCCAATCTCCTCCCCCAATCACATTACCAGCACGAGCAACACCTAATCTAATATTAGGCATATTTTTTATAAATGAATGCCAATAACTTTTTATAACCAATTCAGCCGCACCCTTTGATCCAGAATAAACATCCTTTCCTCCCATAGCATCATTCTCTCTATATCCCCAAATCCATTCTACATTATCATAAGCTTTATCACTAGTAATGATAACAGCTGTCATCTGCCAATCAACATTGCGAATTGCATCTAATACAGAAGCAGTACCAACTACATTAGTTGTAATAGTATCAAATGGATTGACATAAGATGTAGAAACAATAGCCTGAGCAGCAAGATGAAAAACAAAATCTGGACGTACTTTGTCAAGATATTCCCTAAATTCATTTTTATTACGCACATCGCCATAATAGTGCGTAATTCGACTTTCCAAATTCAAAGTCTCAAACATAGAAGGTTTTGAGGGTATATCAACTGAATAACCATAAACATCAGCACCACACATCAATAACCATGTTGTTAACCATGAACCTTTAAATCCTGTATTACCGGTAATTAATACACGTTTACCGCGATAAATATCATTAAAACACTTCATAATATCACCAAATTTTCCAAGGAGCTTTACCTGAATCCCACATTGTATTCAACTCTTTATTATCATTAAGAGTATCCATTGGTTTCCAAAATCCAGTATGTTTGTAAGCATACATCTCTTTACGAGCTAAAAGTCTTTGCATTGGTTCACGCTCAAACATTTCATAATCACCTTCTAACACATCAAACACACCTGGTTCACACACAAAAAAACCTGCATTTATCCAAGAACCTCCAACTTTTGGTTTTTCCAAAAAATTATTAATAGTTCCATCATCTGCAATATCAACAACCCCCAGTTTCCCACTTGGTTGATAAGTTGTCATTGTCAACATCTTGCCAGAAGCTTTATGGGCTTCGATTGTTGCTAAAATATCAACATCACCAACACCATCGCCATACGTCAATAGAAAAGGCTCATCACCAATATACTTTTGAATACGCTTAATTCGTCCCCCTGTCAATGTATTTATTCCTGTATCTATCATTGTAACTTTCCAATTTTCAGAATGATTATCAAGCACTTCAATACTATTGTCTGACAAATCAACCGTCATATCACAATTATGTCGAAAATAATTGGCAAAATACTCTTTTATAACATATTGTTTATAACCACAACAAATTATAAATTCATTAAATCCATAATGACTATAGATTTTCATTATATGCCAAAGTATTGGTTTACCTCCAACTTCAACCATTGGTTTAGGTATCACTGCTGTAGCCTCACTCAATCGAGTGCCAAAACCACCTGCTAAAATTACAACCTTCATGATTAATTTACAATTTAAGTTAATAATAAACATCTATTGTCGATACAACATTTCTGCAGATTTTTTAGATGCTTTTCGAGTTATAAACTCCTCAATATAACCAAATCCATAACCACACAATTGAGCATAACTCGTACATATAGACAATAAAGCAACTTTAATACTCTTATTTTTAATCAATGATTCTAAAAATATCATTAATACATACAAAACTATAGGAAACAACCACCAAAAAGAACAAGTAACTACAGCTAATACAAATAAAACAATATTACCTACAGCAAAACAAGATGGAAACAAATGCATTATTTTTAAAGATCCATGATGACGTAAAGATAACAATACCCGTGCTTTTCCAAATGTATTAGTCTGTCTATAAAAACCTTTAAGATTAATTCTTCGTTTATGATATACAAATGCATCTTTAATCAAACGCGTCTTAAATCCAGCCTCTTTTATACGCATACTGAGATCCGTATCTTCCCCTATCATATCAAGATAACCTCCTGTTTTTTCCAATACTTCACGCGACATCCCCATATTAAATGAACGAGGTAAAAACTTATCCAATGCTTTCATACCTCCACGAATACCACCTGTTGTCATTATCGAAGTCATCGAATAATTAATTGCCAACTGCAAATCTGTAAAGGAGTCATCTGCATTATCAGGTCCACCAAAACAATCTAAATAATCATCCGTTAGAACCTTTCGCACTATTGATATATAATCTTTAGGCAAAATACAATCTGAATCGAATAACAAAAAATAATTTCCTGAAGCTAATTGCATCCCAAGATTTCGTCTTTCACTACGACCCGAATTGTTTTCATAAAATTTTATATCCAATCTATCAGAATATTTATCACATACTGATTTACAAGAATATTCACACCTTCCCTCCATCACTACCACTTCAAATGCTTTATCTGTTTGCAACACCAAACTCTCAAGAAATTCTTCCATTTCTAGAGGTCGATTATACACAGGAACAATTATCGAAAATTGCAACATATTAAATTCTTGCTTTTATAGCTTTTGATGCTTCTTCATAACCAGGTTTGTCGAGAAGGGCAAACATATTCTTTTTGTAAGCCTCAACGCCAGGTTGGTCAAATGGGTTAACACCAAGAATATAACCACTTATACCACAAGCTTTTTCAAAGAAATATAGTAATTCTCCGAGATAAAACTCATTCAAACAAGGCAACGTGATTTTCAAGTTAGGCACACCACCATCGATGTGCGCAAGCATAGTGCCGAGTTCAGCCATTTTGTTTACTTCATCAACACGACGACCAGCGAGGAAGTTGAGACCATCGAGATTAGCCTCATTAGTAGGCACACGCACTTCGTGTTCCATAGTTTCGACAGAGATAACTGTTTCAAACAATGTGCGTTCGCCATCTTGAATATATTGACCCATCGAGTGAAGGTCGGTAGTAAAATCGACTGATGCAGGGAAAATACCTTTACCCTCTTTGCCTTCGCTCTCGCCATAAAGTTGTTTCCACCACTCAGAAACATAGTGCAATTTAGGATGAAAATTAACCAATATCTCAACTTTTTTACCCAAACGATAGAGTTCGTTACGCACAGCAGCATATTGCGCAGCAAGGTTATTATCAAACTCAACGCCCAATCCGCAAGCTTCCTGCATACGGCGAGCACCATTGACAAACTCTCTGATACTGAAGCCAGCAACAGCAATTGGCAACAAACCTACAGGAGTGAGTACAGAGAAACGACCACCTACGTTATCTTCAATCACGAAAGTTTTATAGCCCTCTTGAGTAGCCAATGTGCGCAACGCACCACGACTACGATCAGTGATACAAACAATCAAATCTTTAGCAACAACTTTGCCAACTTGCTCTTCGAGTTGAGTTTTGAGCATACGGAACGCGATAGCTGGCTCGGTAGTTGTGCCCGATTTAGAGATTGATACAATACCAAAGCGCTTGCCTTTCAACATATCTTGCAATTCGTAGAGATAGTCTTCACCAATATTTTGACCTGCATATACTACCACTGGATTTTTGCGATCGCGTTGCAACCAATCGAAGCTATTGTTCAAAGCATCAATCACAGCTTTAGCTCCGAGATATGAACCACCAATACCCACAACCACAACCACTTCACACTCACGACGCAAAGTGTTTGCAACGTTTTCGATATCAGTCAACAACTCGTCAGTTAAATCAGTAGGCAAAGTGAGCCAACCAAGAAAATCGTTACCTTTACCTGTACCATTATGCAAAGCCTCTTGAGCCTCTGCCACAGCTTGTTTATAACCTTTTACAGCCTCTTCACTAATGAAGCCATACGCTTTATTTGCATTAAATTTAATCATAATTTTATAATTTGAAATGTGAAATGTGAAAGTTAAAGCAATGCAAAATGTATCAATATCAAATTTCAACTTTCAAATTTCAACTTGTTTTACATTAATTGTTTTATAAGTTCTTTCATTACGATTGATGGAGAACGGCGTTGATATAAAATTGCATAAACCGCATCCAAAATTGGCATATTCACTTGATATTTCTCGTTGATTTCGTGAATACATTTAGTACCATAATAACCCTCGGCAATCATCTCCATCTCCATTTGAGCAGTTTTCACCGAATAGCCTTTACCAATCATCGAACCAAATGTTCGGTTACGAGAGAATTTAGAATATGCTGTTACCAACAAGTCGCCCAAATAGACACTCTCTTGCACATTACGATGGAACGGATGCACAGCATTACAGAAACGATTCATCTCTTGAATTGAGTTTGACACCAATACAGCTTGAAAGTTATCGCCATATTTAAGACCATGACAAATACCAGCCGCAATCGCATAAACATTTTTAAGCACAGCCCCATACTCCACTCCATAAATATCTTCACTCAACGAAGTGCGCAAATAATCACCACCAACAATCGACGAAATCAAACGCCCCACCTCTCTATCAAGACAAGCAATAGTCA
>JAEIGA010015752.1_pt1 | contig 11506 bp, 8 predicted proteins | sample 9270691 | NCBI WGS metagenome assembly JAEIGA01 (sample SAMN17057246, study PRJNA624740) | gut metagenome | biome: biome; isolation source: fecal sample | host: Bos grunniens | place: China: Xizang | collected 2019
CTCTACCTCTGCTCAAAGGGCAAGGTAAAGAAATACTGCTACGACGACAAGGAGAAAGAGGCATTCGTCCAGGAGTTCGCAGGCGGCAACGAGAAGGATATCAACATCCAGCGATACAAAGGTCTTGGTGAGATGAACCCCGAGCAGCTTTGGGACACTACAATGAACCCCGAGACACGAACCTTGAAGCAGGTTACCATACGCGATGCACAGGAGGCCGACTACATCTTCTCAATGCTTATGGGTGATGATGTAGGCCCACGCAAGGAGTTCATCGAGAACAATGCAACATACGCACAGATTGATGCATAAGCAATAATACCAACAACAAAAAACGAGCCGTTTGGCTCGTTTTTTGTTGTCATATTATCAAATCCTCGACAACAACCTTTGGAACATAGTGGACACCATTCTCGCGGTAATATGAATGGTCATCACCAGAATTGATATCAACAAGCTCTATTTTCTCGGCACTCTTGCCCACAGCAACCACAAGCAAAGGCCTATAAGGCAACTGCAATGAGCCGACAAGTCTGTCGGCATCAAAATCCATCAAACAAAGACCATTAAGCCCCATCTCCACAGCCTGCAACAACATACTCTGCACCGAGATACCCAGATCAACATATGTACTGTTGCGCGGCTCGATGGTAGAGCACACGACAATGAATGCATTAGGCTGCGTGCCCTCCAAAGGCAACTGCAAATCTTTGAGCCCGGCACCCATCCTTATGAAAGGCAACACTTTTTGAGCCTCATCGGATGTTACGAGCCTGAAACGCAGGGGCTGACGGTTGCGCGCCGAGGGCACCTTGCTGTTCACCGCCACAATACGGCGCAACTGGTCGGCACGTACTATGTACGATGCATCATACCCCCTTGTACTACGATTCTTCACAAGTAATGAAGCAAGCCCCTCCTTCCTTGCACTTGACGAAACAGACGAATGAGAACGGTACTGCTCCATCCGCTTTTCCAAATAGTTGTCGGCCATAACAGATTCAGATATATATAACAAAAAAAGAGCCCTTGTTAGAGCTCTTTGAGGTACCTGGCGGATTCGAACCGCCGTACACGGTTTTGCAGACCGCTGACTAAGCCACTCATCCAAGGTACCGGTTGGCTTTACGACTATGTTGCGTTAAGCGATGACAAAGGTAAGACATTTTTTGTGAAGAACAAACAAAGAAGCCCATTTTTTAACTTTTTAAGCTACATTTAAGCAATAAATTTACCGTCAAGGGCATTTTTTGTCTATCTTCGCACAAAATAACACAATGAGGCGCAAGGTAGAAAGATTCATCGGCGAGCACAAATTGCTTGAACAAGGCAAGAAAGTGCTTGTGGCATTAAGTGGCGGAGCCGACTCTGTCGCACTCCTTGTGGTGCTCGACAAGCTGAACTACAACTGCGAGGCCATTCACTGTAATTTCCATTTGCGAGGAGAGGAGAGCAACCGCGACGAGCAGTTTGCCGACACCCTGTGCAAGCGGCTCGGCATCACACTCCACACCGTACATTTTGACACAAAGTCATATGCACAAGAGAAAGGAATCTCCATTGAGATGGCCGCACGCGAACTGCGTTATGCCGCATTCGAGGAGCACAGGGTTGCCATCGGCGCACAATGCATTGCCGTGGCACACCACCGCGACGATTCGGCCGAGACACTGCTACTGAACCTGACACGCGGCACAGGCATCAAAGGACTCCGTGGCATACAGCCAAGGAACGGACACATAATACGCCCACTGCTCTGTGTGGGACGCAACGAGATACTCGAGTACCTCGAATGGCGAGGCGAAGGCTATGTCACCGACAGCACCAACCTCACCAGTGACTTCACGCGCAACAAGATAAGGCTCGAAGTGATTCCAAAACTGGCCGAGATTAACCCGTCAATCCTTGCCACACTTGCCGCCACAGCACAACGCATCGGCGATGCAGAAAGAGTCTACCGCCACGCAATCAAGGAGGCTGCCGGGCGCGTAATGCAAGGGAATGTGATATCAATTTCCGCACTTGCAAAAGAGATTGCCCCGACAACTGTTCTGCACGAAATCCTGTCGCCACTGGGCTTTAACAGTACACAGGTCGATGACATTGCACATTCAATGCACAACGAGGGGACAAAACAGTTCCACGCAACCGGATGGAGCGTAATAAAAGACCGTGAGAGACTGGCGATAATCCCAAGAGAGGAACTCGCATTGCAAGAGAAGCTGTTACCCGAAGAAGGCAAAGCAAAGATGCCGCAAGGCACATTGACTCTCACAAAGGAGAGTTTCAACGGCCACATCCCCAAAGAACGGGATATTGCCTGCCTGGATGCCGGCAGACTGCACTTACCGCTCACATTGAGAAACACACGGAATGGCGACCGTTTTGCACCATTGGGAATGCGCGGTACAAAACTTGTCAGCGATTACCTCACAGACCGCAAAAAGAGTATCATAGAGAAACAACAACAGCTTGTCATAACCGATGCCACAGGAGAGATTGTGTGGCTGGTGGGCGAGCGCCCCTCGGCACGTTGCTGCATCAGCGAAAGCACAACCGATATAATACGCCTGGAGTGGAACAGACAATGACGGTGGTTATCGTCTCAAATCCCTCAGAACCTTGACGGCATCCTCAAATCCCTGTTCGGCCGACTGCCGCCACAACCCGATGGCCCTATCCCTGTTCTTTGCAACACCCCGACCGTAATAGTAGCAGATTCCAAGGTCATATAGCGCAGCAGGATGCTCCTCCTGCACAGCCTTCTCATACCACTCCACAGCCTTTAGGTAATCCTGTGAGACACCCAAGCCATTATAATACATTGAACCAAGGAAATATTGTGCGTCGGTGCAACCTTGAAGCGCAGCCATCGAGCACCATTTGGCCGCAGTCTTATAGTTCGATGTCACTCCACTACCCCAATAGTAGCATTGGGCAATTCTGTACTGCGCATCGGCATCGCCGGCCTCGGCGCCCATTCTGTACCATCTTACCGCCTCCTTGTGATTGACACTGTCGGCCAATCCGAAATAATGATAATCACCTACCTTGCTGTATGCCGGCAAATAACCCGCTTCTGCGGCCTTGGCAAACCGTTCAAAGGCAAGCTTCGCGCTATTCTCGTCATTGACATCCGGCACTGCATACTCTGCAAGGCAGTATAATGCCTCGGCATTGCCAAGCTGTGCAGCCTCTTCATAGAGCGAAATTGCCCTGTCATAGTCACTCAAAACACCGTCGCCCCAATAATAGCATCCCGCCAGACGGCACATAGCATCGGCATCGCCGTTCGCGGCAGCCCTGGCAAACCATCTTGTCGCCACGCAGTGGTCTTCCTTGACACCATCGCCCGAATAGTAGCAGCAGGCAAGTATATATTGCGCATCGGTGTGCCCGGCAGAGGCAGCCTTCTCATACCACATCGCGGCAAGGAGTGAATCCCTCGCAACACCAATTCCGTTGTAATAGCTGTCGGCAATGGAGTATTGCGCCTTGACATAACCCTGAACTGCCGATTTTGTGAACCAGTAAAAAGCCATCTCATCGTCGCGCCGTACACCGTCACCATAGGCATAGCAGACGGCAAGGTTGTATTGCGCCGAATCGAGCCCCTGCTCCGCAGCTTTCCTGTACCAACTGAATGCCTCGTGCGAATCTTGTGGTATGCCAATCCCATAATAGAAACAATCGCCCACCTCGTTACAGGCAACCGGGAACCCCTTGCCTGCAGCACGGCGCAAAAACTCAAAGGCGCGCACACTGTCGGCCTCAACACCCTCGCCGCATCTGTAACATTTGCCGAGGGAGGTCATTGCCATAACATTACCCTGCTCGGCAGCAAGTCCATACCACCTGATGGCCTCGCCGGCATCCGGCTGCACACCGTAGCCCTCGAGATAACAGTTCCCCACATTGTATTGCGCCATTGCATTTCCCTGCACAGCCGACTTCCTGAACCACGCGAATGCCTTGTCGTAGTTCTGCGCCACACCTTTACCCGAGGCATAGCAGGTACCCAGATTGCACTGAGCCATTGCATCGCCATCCTTAGCCGATTTTTTCCACCATTTCACAGCCGCGGCATAATCTCCTGCCCTGTATGCAGCAAGGCCTTTCAGATAACTGTCACTGCGTAATGAATCCACGCCTTGGGATGCACAGGAAGCGACGGCCGGACTTGCCAGAAGCAAGCAGGCAACAAACAGAATCGACACCAGTTCCCGAAACCTTCTCATTACGCGACAATCCATTTATCAATTATCAAGCTGCTCCAGCACACTCCCGGCATCGGGGTGCCCAAGTTCAAGAGCCCTCTCCAGACAAGGGCGCGCCTTTGCTGTATCCCCTTTCTGGATGTACAGACGCCCCAAAAGATAATGCACATCGGACACCGTGGGGGCAACTTCTTCAATCTCTTTCAAAGTTCTTATTCCCTCGTCTGAAAGTTTTACACGATAACACAGCAAACCCTTCTCGATGTAATAGGCTACATTGTCGGGGGCGAGTGATATGGCAGTATCAAGGTCATTGAGTGCCAACTGGTACATCTTCGCGCTCAGTTCGGCCTGCGCACGGAGATAGTAGAACTCGGCACCAAGAGTACCTGCCATTATGTTTTCATACCTGTTGTAGTCAAGGACTGCATCGCGGAATCGCTTTGCCGCAACATTCACAAGAGCGCGGGTAAGGATATATGGAGCCGACGGCTTGACCATTGTAGAGTCAAAGCTATTCACTGCACTGTCAAGCATAGCCACCGACTTTCCGTAATCCTCGACAGCCCTATAGCACTGCGAAGCCTTGGCAAAGACCTCGGCACTACGCATATCGGTAGCCGAGAGCTGTTCATAGCACAGGGCGGCAGCGGCAAAATCGGAGTGAGAAACAAGAATCTCGGCCTTTGCATTTATGAAAAGTGATTGGCTGTCGGCAGCAATGGCCTTGTCTATTTCGGACAGAATATTTGCTTTCGTGAGCAGATGATGTGATACAGAATCACCTTCTACAACAACAGTATTCAAAGTCTTGGCCTTCGCATAGTGTACCTCGGATGGTTTTTCTGCAAATTCGAAAGCCTTGTTCCAGGAGAGCTCGGCTGCGTCAAGGTCGCGTAACACCAGTGCCTCATATTCGGCTTGTGACATATAACCTTCGCTGCCGGTGGGATATTGTGCAATAAAATCATCAATGACACTCTTGTACGACATTCCATCGCCCATAATAGTCTGCATATAGAGACAAGAGAGAGCCTCCTCCTTGTTCTGTGGCAAGGCAGTGCGTATTCCCATAGAAGGGTAATAACCCCTGCCAAAGGTTGGCACAGAGACATCGAGCATTGAAATCACCGAAGCCCCAATGGCATAGCTGTTGATTGTATCACCGGTTGCAGCCTCCTGCATCACCGCAACAAGTTCGCCGTTGCCATTGACCAGTGGCAGGGCTGTTAAGCGTGGCTCCATAGGCTTTGCCAATGTGTAATATGCGCAGGAGTAGACCGAATCGACCTTTTCAACCCCTACCTGTTCGGCAAAGCCGCCTTTGCCGACACCATATCCAAGCCGATAGAGCGTCTCGCCGGCCACCACACCGGATGCCGGGAGAGGCAACGTGTTCAGCTTCTTGTCGGCAGCCACACGCACCCTTATGCAGTCGAACATCTCATTCACGCCAACGATGCGATTTACAGGACGCGCCACACCTTTACAATCGATTACCACGGCACTGTCGGCACCGACAAAAAGGGAACGCGATGACAGGACATCGCCCTTTTCGCCTGCAAACACAGCCGTGCCGTTGTGCAGCATAACGCCTTGCCTGTAAGTCACCACGCTTGCAACAGCCCGGCGAGCCTTTTCTACCCCCTTGGGCAACTTGTCGGCCCTCGCAGAGAACACCAACAAGCACATTGCAAGAAAGAACAAGCAGACTCTTTTCATTGCCATCAATCGTTCAGATGACGCTGACGTACAGCCTCATAAAGAATTACACCGGTAGCAACCGACACATTGAGCGACTCGATGTTGCCGAACTGTGGTATTGCCACCCAATCGTCACAGAGCGCAAGGTGCTCCTGTGGGATACCTTTATCCTCGGCACCCATCACCACGCATACAGGCTCGGTAAAGTTGGTCTGTGTATAGTTTATCTTGCCCTTCTCGGTTGCACACACAATGCGGATGCCCGATGCCTTCAGGTATTTCAAGGTCTCGGTGATGTTCTTCTCGCGGCACACAGGCAACACGTGCAATGCACCGGCCGATGTCTTCACGGCATCAGCGTTCACTGTAACACTGTTGTGTGACGGTATGATAATAGCATCGACACCGGCACAGTCACAGGTGCGGGCAATAGAGCCGAAGTTGCGCACATCGGTAATACCGTCAAGCAACACAAGGAAGGGAACTTTACCCTCCTCGTAAAGTGTCGGCACAAGAGTGTCCACACTTGCATACTCCACAGCCGAGATGTATGCAATAACACCCTGATGGTTCTTGCGTGTAATGCGGTTGAGTTTCTCCACCGGCACACGCACAACCGGGATTGTACGCCCCCTGAGAGCCGCAAACAGTTCACGCGACAACTCGCTCTGCAAGTCACGCTTTACAAGAATCTTATCAACCTCCTTACCGGCCTCAATAGCCTCCAAAACGGCTCGTACGCCGAATATCATTTCATTTGTATTTACCATAATTCTGTTTTGTTATGACTGTGACAACATCAGATTGGCCGCGTTTATCGCCGCATCGGTGAGCACTTCACCGCTCATCATCTGCGCAATCTCGCGCACCCTCTCTTGCTGTTTAAGTTCTACAATATCTGTTACCGTTCCATTGACGGTCTCCTCCTTGTGCACCTTATAATGGCGTGAGCCCAGGGCTGCCACCTGAGGCAAGTGTGTAATGCTCAACACCTGACGGTTAGCGCAACCCATCTGCTGCATCATACGTCCCATACGCTCGGCAAGGACTCCCGATACTCCTGTATCCACCTCATCGAATATGAGTGTCGGTTGGCAGGTGCTTGACGCCACAAGCGACTTGAGTGCCAGCATAACACGCGCCATCTCACCACCCGATGCGACATCGCTGAGCGGCTGCGGTGTACTGCTGCTGTTGGCCGAGAACAGGAAGGTGATTACATCACACCCCATCGGAGTGAAACCGTCGGTTGCAGCAAAGTTCACCTCGAAGCGTATCATCGGCATTCCAAGGTTCACCAGGCTTGCCACCATCTCTGTCTGCAAACGCTGTGCACTGGCCTTGCGCACATCGGTGATTTCGCCGGCCAACCTTGCCAATTCCTTCTCAAGAGCACCAATGCGGCGCTCCAAAGCCTTGACATCATCGTCACCACACTCAATCCTTTCAAGACGCTCGGCGAAATCGGCAGCCAAAGCCAACAGTGCAGAAACAGACTCCACACGATGTTTCTTCTGCAAATCGTATATCATAGCCAGACGACGCTCGACATACTCGAGCCTGTCGGGCGAATACTGTACACGGCCGGCACGCTGCTCAATCTCACTGCAACAATCCTTCAACTCAATGTAGCAGTTCTCGAGACGCTCGGCCAGTTCGCCCGCAGCGCTGTAATGCGATGATATGCGTGAGAGTGCATTTGCCGACTCGCGCAACGCCTGCACAAGGCTGTTGCCCTCGCCATCTATTCCCGAATAGGCGCCATACAGCGCGGCCTGTATCTCCTCGGAGTGCGACAGTTCGCTCATCTCCTGTTCAAGCGATTCAAGCTCGCCGTCGGTGAGCTTTGCTGCCTCGAGTTCATCGAGCTGGAAACGTAGCCACTCCTCGTCGCGGCGGCTACTCTCAAGCGTCTCCTTCAGTTTCTTTAGTTCACTGTTCAATGAGCGGTAATCCTCGTAACGCTCGGTGTAACCATCGAGCAATGCCTTGTTGCCCGACAGCGTATCAAGCACACGGAGCTGATAGTTCCTGTCGCCAAGCAACAGGTTCTGGTGTTGCGAGTGTATGTCCATCAAGCGTGCGCCAAGCTCCTTGAGCTGTGCCACCGACACCGGGGTATCATTCACAAACGCCCTGCTGCGCCCGCTTGCAGCCACCTCGCGGCGCACAATGCACTCGTTGTCATAGTCGAGGTCGTTCTCCCCAAACCACTCCTGCATTGCAAAACCAGAGATATCGAAGCATCCCTCTATCACACAGCGGTCGGCACCCTCGCGTATTGACTTTGCATCGGAACGCTGTCCTAACAACACGGATATGGCACCAAGAAAGACCGATTTTCCGTGACCGGTCTCACCTGTGATGACAGAGAAGCCGGTGGAGAAATCAACCTCTACACGCTCTATCAGTGCGAAATTTCGTATCGATATATGTTTCAGCATTATGCTTAATTATTGCTTTTCGTTATTTTATCCCACTGCGAAGACAAAGAGGGGTTGATGTCCGACAGCGTCTCCACCACGGTCTTTTTCTCCTCGGGGGTACACTTTGAATAGACATTCACAATCTCGTCGACCTTGTACTCGGTAAAGAGCCTTGTGAAATAGGCCATCGGGCGGTCTTCGTAAGCCTTCTTCAAAAGAGATATGCTCTCTGTTATGGCCTTGCGCCCCTCGTCGGCACTCTTGAACATCACATCCAGTCCAAGGCGATGATACTTGTACATCAGCTTGCGCACAGGCTCCATTGCACCGTTCATATAATCGTCGATTATAGAGTAGCGGTTGTTGCCACCACTGCCGGCACGCCAGCCCGGGTCGCCAAGATTCTGTGCATTGTTGGCAATTGTCAGGGCCTTGTTCAGGAATTCGCTGCCACCAAGTTCGCCCATCGAATCCAGGTCCATACCGACTATCGTATAAACATAGAATGCAATGACGGCCGTCAGGTTATTGTCGAGGTTATCCTCGTTGAAATCGAGACGGTCAAAAGGCTGATATTTGAACTTTATGCTTTTGTCCTCATAGAGAAAAAGCGTAGATGTATATGACGCACCATACACCGGGCGGGTAGCCTGCACCATCAGCGAACAGTCGAAAGAGCCGTCATTGGCATAGGAGTTCACCACAAAAGTAAAATTGCAGTTTATGCGTTCAATCTCCTCGTAGGTGTTCGGTGTCCATTTGCGGTCATTGATGAAAGCCTTCAGAGCCTCCTCGAGCTGTGTAAAGACCTCGGTGTTCGAACCCTGCACCTTTGAAGCGTTCAGCGTCACAGTAGCATTGAGTTCCTCACCCTCGGCACTTGCCGACAACGGCAGCAACATAAACGCCAGCACTGTCAACAGCCTTGCGATGTGTGCAACGATGTCTTTTGCTACATCCATCTTGCTTTTCAACGGAAAATCGCTCTTGCCGTTCTTGTCAATGATTGTCACCTTGTTGGTGTCGCAGGCAAAACCGGCACCCTTGTCCTCGAGCGAATTGAGCACAATGAAATCGAGGTTCTTCTTCTCCAGTTTCAGGCGTGCATTCTCCTCGGCATTGTTTGTCTCCAACGCAAAGCCCACAAGCATTTGCCCTTCACGCTTCACTGCGCCCAACGAAGCGGCAATGTCACTGTTTGGAGTGAGTTCAATGAACATATCATCGGCCGTACGCTTCATCTTCACCGGTGCGCACTGTGCGGGACGATAGTCGGCAACAGCAGCCGAGAGCACCGCAACATCACAGGCTGGGAAAGCATTCATTGCCGCATCGTACATCTCGCGCGCCGACTCGACATCGACACGTGTTATTCTGGGATGCTTACATTCAAGCGACACAGGACCGGCAACAAGCGTGACATCGGCACCTTGTGCCGCACACTCCCGGGCAATGGCGAATCCCATCTTGCCTGTCGAGTAGTTGCCAATGAAGCGCACAGGGTCAATCTTTTCGTATGTGGGACCGGCAGTGACAAGCACCTTCTTTCCCGCCAGTACACTACTGCCTAAAAAAAAATCCTTGATGCGCTCGACAATAGCCTCGGGTTCCTCCAGGCGTCCCTTACCGCACAGGTGGCTTGCCAGCTCACCCGAAGCAGCCTCTATGATGTGGTTGCCATAGCTCTTGAGTATCTCCACATTGCGCTGTGTCGACGGATGGGCATACATATCGAGGTCCATCGCAGGGGCAATGAACACAGGAGCCTTCATTGACAGGTAGGTTGTGACAAGCAGATTATCGGCAACGCCGTTGGCCATCTTTCCAAGCGTAGAGGCTGTTGCGGGAGCAATGACCATCGCATCGGCCCACAAGCCCAGTTCGACGTGGCTATTCCAGGCACCATTGTCGCTTTGGAAAAAGTCACACATCACCGGACGCCCCGACAATGTAGAGAGTGTCAGCGGAGTGATGAAATCCTTTGCCGACGGCGTCATAACCACCTGCACTGTTGCGCCCTCCTTCACAAGCAGACGCACAAGCACAGCGGCCTTATAGGCAGCAATGCTGCCGGTAACACCCAAAACAATATTCTTTCCTTTTAGCATTTACAAGCTCTTTAAATTCGTTCTTGCGGTTGCGGGACAGACCACCACCGCACTGTTCATCTCTTCATTCCACGCAGCTTGATGCGGGTGAGCACCTGCTTTGTGTTCAGCGAGAAATCGCCGTTCATCATCCAACCATAATAGCCTGGATCGCGGTCGAGCACCGCATCGACAGGCATTCCCTTGTACTTGCCGAAGTTGAAAACCTCCCTGCCCTCGGCATCGTACACGATGCGGCCGGCAAAATCGACATTGTTTGTAAAAGTCGACTCCTTTGAGAGAGCCTCAATGTCGTTGGGCATATCGTCATAGTGCGACAGCTGTGCCTTCAGCACCTCGTATGTTGCACGTGTATCGGCAAGCGCGCTGTGGGCATCCTCGAGATTCTCGCCACAGTAGAATTTGTAGGCTGCCGACAGTGTACGTGGCTCGCGCTTGTGATAGAGCACCTGCACATCAACGGCACGCAAGCGTGAGAGGTCGACATCCACCTGTGCACGCAGGAACTCCTCGGCAAGCAACGGCAAGTCGAAACGGTTTGAATTGAAACCGGCGACATCACACCCCTCGAATTCATTGGCAATCTCGCGCGCCACCTCCTTGAAGGTGGGGCAATCCTTTACATCGGCATCATAAATGCCGTGTACAGCCGATGCCACCTCGGGGATGTGCATCTCGGGGTTTATGCGCTTTGTATATTCAACCTCCTTGCCATCGGGATAGACCTTGATGTAGCATATCTCGACAATGCGGTCCTTTGAAATGTCGGTACCGGTAGTCTCGAGGTCGAAGAATATTATAGGCTTTACAAGATTCAGTTTCATAATCAATCGGTAAGCATCATTGGCATCAACAACATCAGGAGCTCCTGCTTGTCAACCTGCTCGGCAGGAACAATTACACCGGCACGTGATGGGTCGGCAAGCTCAATAACCACATCCTGACCCGGAGTATTGTTGAGGATGTCGATGAGGAACGATGCACGGAAACCGATGTTCATTGAAGCACCATCGTAGCTGCAAGCGATGCTCTCCTCGGCCGATGTAGAGAA
>JAEIGA010015753.1_pt1 | contig 11505 bp, 11 predicted proteins | sample 9270691 | NCBI WGS metagenome assembly JAEIGA01 (sample SAMN17057246, study PRJNA624740) | gut metagenome | biome: biome; isolation source: fecal sample | host: Bos grunniens | place: China: Xizang | collected 2019
GCTAAGCGGCTGCAAAGTTAGATATTTATTTTAAAACACAAAAACTTTTGGCATTTTTTTTATTTACCACGAAGTTTTTCCTTTGCTTTAGTTAATTGTTTCGACAGTGCTTCCATGCACACGTCGATGGACTCTTCAAATGTATCACTCACCTTTTCTGCAAAAAACTCGCCGTTCAAAGCCAACACCTTGATACCGGCTTCCTTATTCATTGCAGTTTCCGGCTTTACTACCTTTAATGACACCTCCACTTTCTTTATTTCATCGCAATACTTTTCCAATTTTGCAACCTTCTTCTGGATAAATTCCTGAAGTCTTTCAGATGCATCAAAATGAATCGCTTGAATTCTTACTTCCATAAATACCTCCTTTTTTTACGCTCGCGGATGAGCTTGTTCATAAACTTTTTTAAGTTCCTCAAAAGTGGTATGCGTATAGATTTCAGTAGCAGCCAAACTTTCGTGCCCTAACAATTCTTTTACCGCCCTCAATTCCGCTTGATTATTCAGCATCGAAGTTGCAAAAGTATGCCTTAACACATGCGGGCTTTTCTTTTTCAACGACACCACCCTTGAAAGGTTTCGTTTCACAATTCCATATACCTTACCGGCATTCATTCGTTCTCCATCCTTCAAGACAAAAAACGCCTTAACGCCTTCCGGCAAAGCTTCATTTCTTATTTTGACATATCTCTGCAAGTTCTGCGCAAGTCCAGCACCAAACGGTACAATCCGCTGTTTATTCCTTTTCCCAGTCACTTTCACTTGCATCGCCGAAAAATCCACATCCGAATCATTCAATCCGAGTAATTCCGACAAACGGATTCCCGTCGAATAAAACATTTCAAGAATCATTCTATCCCGGAAAGACTCGAACTCTTCACTAAAAGAGCTGTCATCCAACAATCTTTCCATTTCCTCTTCTTTCAAAAATGTCGGCAATGATTTCTTTTTCTTGGGAGCAACCACTCTCAACAAAGGATTAACCACAACCAACTTCTTTTTAAGCAGAAAGCGATAGAACGCACGAAGTGAACTCAATTTGCGATTTACTGAAGTAGCTGTCAACTTTTCTTCGTCCATCAGATGAACCATCCAAGCACGAACAATGTCAGCATCTACCTTTACGAAATCCAATTCGTTTTCGACTTCCTTTTTGAAGAAATCTTCAAACTGTTTCAAATCCGTACCATACGAAAAAATTGTCTTGTCCGAATAGTTCCGTTCAAAACGAAGATACTCCAAAAACGACTTTATCATCATAAGAAACGCCGCACAATTAAATTATGCAACGAATATATGAAAAAGAATTCAATAATTCAAGAAAGTACGCAAAAATTATTCTTCTACTTGCTGAAGTTTCTGTACGTATACAGCACGTTCTTTCTTCAAACGGTTGATTACAGATGGCTTGTCGAACTGTTGTCTTGCTCTCAATTCTTTTACAACACCTGTCTTTTCAAACTTTCTTTTGAACTTCTTCAGCGCTTTTTCAATGTTTTCGCCTTCTTTTACTGGTACAATAATCATTTTTCTTTTATTTAAATATGTTGTTACTAATTTTTCCGCAGTCAAATTGCGGCGCAAAATTACACATACTTTCTTTATCTACAAAACTTTCGTCTGTTTTTTATTGAAAATGAACAAGAAATCGTATCTTTGCCTTTCCATACAAGATATGAGTAATGAATAAGATGCAAGAAATAAACAACAGGCTATCCATGCTCCGCAAGCAAATGGAGGAAAGGAGATTAGACGCTTTCATCATACCGAGCACCGATCCGCATTCCGGAGAATACGTACCCGACCATTGGAAAACCCGTGAATGGATAAGCGGCTTTACCGGTTCGGCCGGCATTGCTGTCGTAACTGCCAAAGAAGCAGGACTATGGACGGATTCCCGGTATTTCATCCAAGCAGAAGAACAATTGAAAGAAACTGAATTCCGTCTTTTCAAGGAACGTTTGCCAGAAACCCCTTCCATCGCCGAATGGTTGGAAAGTGTATTGCAAGAAGGAAATACCATAGGGATAGACGGTTGGGTAAACAGTCATCAGGATGCCTTGAGTATGCAAAAAGAGTTGAGACTAAAAGGTTTGTCTTTGAAGGTAATGACCGAGGATATTTTTGACAATATTTGGGAGAATCGTCCTTGCCTGCCCCAATCACCTGTTTTCATCCTCGATTCAGCATACACCGAATTTTCCTGTTCGGAAAAAATAAGCCGTATACAGAAATCCATTGCAGAAAACGGAAGTTCAGCAATTCTTCTTTCTGCTTTGGATGAGATAGCCTGGACACTCAACTTACGTGGTGAAGATGTACATTGTAATCCGGTATTCATTAGTTATCTGCTTATTTCAACAAAAGGCTATACCTTATATATATTAGAGAACAAGATTACCGATGAGGTTAAAAGTTATTTGAGCAAGCATCAAATAGAAATTCGCCCGTACAATTCTTTACCTGAAGACCTGCATTCCCTTTCCGGGCAACTCCAAATGTCACCATCGACCAATGAAGCATTGTACAATTTAGCCACCCGATATACCGAAACTTTCATAGCCCCCTCGCCCGTAGCTCTAATGAAAGCGATAAAAAACAGAACCGAACAAGCCGGATTCCGGAAAGCCATGGAGCGCGACGGAGTGGCCATGGTCAAATTCCTACGTTGGTTGGAGACATCGGTTCCTCACGGTTGTGAGTCGGAAATCAGCATCGACCAAAAATTATACGAGTTCCGTGCCGAACAAGATCTTTTCAAAGGTATCAGCTTCGATACTATTGCCGGATATAAAGAACATGCCGCCATTGTACACTATGAAGCGACTCCAGAGACAGACGTTCCACTGAGACCTGTGGGTATGCTTCTCCTCGACAGTGGAGCTCATTATTTGGACGGGACAACCGACATTACCCGCACCATTCCTCTTGGAGCGCTTACTCAAGAAGAGAAAAAGGATTACACCTTGGTACTGAAAGGCCATCTACAGATACAAAACGTAGAATTCCCAGCTGGAACTTGCGGTACCCAGCTTGATGTATTGGCACGTGTCGCCATGTGGAAATCAGGTATCAACTATCTGCATGGAACCGGGCATGGCATCGGACATTTTCTATGCGTACACGAAGGGCCTCATCAAATACGGATGAATCATGTTCCGACCCCATTGGAGCCAGGAATGATTGTAACCGACGAACCAGGCATCTACAAAGCCGGCCGCCATGGCATCCGTATAGAAAATACACTGTTAATCGTTCCTGCACAGGAAACCGAGTTCGGCATATTCTATAAATTCGAACCACTGACTCTCTGCCCTATCAGCAAAGATGCCATCGTCATAGAAATGATGACCCACGAGGAAGTGGAATGGTTCAACACTTACCACCAGCAAGTTTACCAAAAACTTTCACCACATTTAAATAAAGAAGAAAAGGAGTGGCTGCAAAAAGCGACTGCACCTATTAATAAATAAAATAATATGGCACTCATCAAATCAGTAAGAGGTTTTACTCCTCAAATTGGCGAGAACTGTTATCTCGCAGAAAATGCAACTATTATCGGCGACGTTGTCATGGGTAATGATTGTAGCATTTGGTTCAACGCCGTACTTCGCGGTGACGTCAACTCCATCCGCATAGGCAACCGTGTAAACATACAGGACGGAAGTGTACTGCACACACTCTATCAAAAATCCGTAGTAGAAATTGGGAATGATGTATCTGTAGGACACAACGTTACTATTCACGGAGCAATCATCAAGGATGGCGCCCTGATTGGCATGGGATCTACCATACTCGACCATGCTGTAGTAGGCGAAGGTGCTATTGTTGCCGCAGGCGCCTTAGTATTGAGCAATACTATCATCGAACCAGGTACACTTTGGGCTGGAGTCCCCGCCAAATTCATCAAGAAAATACCAACGGAACAAAGCAAGGAACTGAATCAGAAGATAGCTAATGGCTATTTGATGTATGCCTCGTGGTTTAAAGAGGAGGAATAATATTTCATACAAAAACTTCTTATTAGGCACGAATTATACGGTTTATACAGATTATACGGAATCAGTTAATGAATTTATGCTATAGACCAGCCAATTCACCTATGGAAACATCTTTGCTATTAATAGAGCATACATTGACTATCAAAGTTTAAAGAGCCGACCAAGTATGAAGTCATATATGTCACAAAATGAAGAAAAACCTCCTATATGCTATTGAAGATGATACGATGTATATGACACGGGGGCAGGTCGCAAAAAACAGATATTGGGAAATACCCAAATAATCTTTCCCTTTATTCGTTACATTAATAATAATAACTATCTTTGTCAACACCTTCCGCTAAAGGTTGGTATAAAAATGAATATGAACCATAAAATAGAGACAATGGATATTGATTTAATTTACTTATGGGTAGATGGAAGTGATCCTGTATGGCAAGCTAAACGTAACAATTTTATTGGAGGGGCAAGTGAAGACTCTCAAATAAACTGTAAAGGAAGATATGCCAATAATGATGAGTTAAAATATAGCCTCAGGTCTATAGAAAAACATGCTCCTTGGATACACAAAATATATATTGTTACAGATGAGCAAACACCCGATTGGCTAGATACATCCCATTCCAAAATCCAAATTGTAGACCATAAGGAAATTATGCCTACTGAGAGTTTGCCATGTTTCAATTCAAGTTTAATAGAACATTTTTTATATCGGATACCAGACCTTGCCGAACATTTCTTATTCGCCAACGATGACATGTTCATCAACAGAGAGGTTACATCAAATGACTTTTACACCCCTAACGGTCTACCTATCATTCGACTTAAGCGAAAACCCTTTCAGAAATTGGCAGAGTTTTGGCGAAAAGGAATCTGCGGAAAGCCTTTGAAAAATTACACTATAATAACTAACAGGTCTGCTCGTCTAGTAAAAGAAAAATATGGAACTTATATCACAGGAAAGCCTCACCACAACATTGATGCTTATCTAAAAAGTGATTACCAACGAACTGTAGAAGAAACATTTCACGATGAGTTTGCAGCAAATAAAGAAAATCATTTACGAAGCGACAACGATGTTCATCGTAGCATCATTTACTGTACAGCACTTGCCGAGAAACGAGGCTTACTGCGTTATGTTACAGATAAAGAATCATTCCACTTAAAAATACACAAAAAGCATCACTACAAAAAAATCAAGAATCTTCAGCCATTGTTCTTCTGTATGAACGACTCAGAATATGCTCATGATAACGACAGAATCATGGCAAAGAATTTTCTTGAGAAACATTTCCCTTACAAATCTGAATTTGAAAAATAAACGTCAATAAAAAGTAACATTTAGTCATGGAAATAGACCTTGTATATCTCTGGGTAAACGGTAATGATCCTGTTTGGCAAGCAAAACGCAATTTATTCATCGGAAAGACAGAAGAAAAATCGTCCACAAATTGCGAAGGCCGATATGCAGACAACGATGAATTGAAATATAGTTTGCGTTCGGTGGAGCTGTATGCACCATGGATTCGAAAAATATTTATCATTACAGATAATCAGGTGCCTAAATGGCTTGACACTTCAAATCCTAAAATAAGAATAGTCGACCACAAGGAGATTATGCCACCACAAAGTCTTCCTTGCTTCAATTCAAGTGTAATCGAACATTTTATATGCCGCATACCAGACCTTGCCGAACATTATTTGTATGCCAATGATGATATGTTCATAAACAAACCTGTTACACCTGAGTTTTTTTTCTCAAAAGACGGCTTTCCTATCATCCGATTCAGTCGAAGACCATTTCGAAAACTATACATAAAGATCAGAAAGAAAATATTTAAAAAAGAACTTAGTCATTACAACCAAATCACTCAGAACTCAGCCAAATTGGTGGAAAGAAAATACAACATCTACTATAGCGGGAAAGCGCATCATAATATAGACGGGTATCTTAAAAGTGATTGCATACATACGGAAGAAATGTTCAAAGATGAAATAGAAGCAACATTAACCAATCATGTTCGCAGTTCAAATGACATCCAACGTCATCTATATTATTACGTATCATTAGCCGAAAAACGTGGACATTTGAATTATGTTACACAAAAGACTTCGTTCAGATTTCATATTCATAATCAAAAGCATTATAGCAAATTGGAGAAATATAATCCTATGCTGTTTTGTATGAATGACTCAGAATACGCTCTAGATTGTCACAGAATCATGGCCAAGAACTATTTAGGAAACCGTTTCCCCCAAAAATCCCAGTTCGAGAAATGATATGAACGAAGATACAAAAAATGTGTCTGCCATTGAAACCTAATCTATCAATGGCAGACACATTCATAACTATTTAAACTTCTTGTATATCATTAAGGTCAAACCTATTAAAATAGTCTATATCAATAAATCTTGTTCTACCGCTAGCTCTACCGCGATTCTGTTTTTCTACAAATTCCTCATACGATCTAACTGCGTAATGATTTATCTTAATCACATCCTGCTGCGGTTCGCGCTCCCGGAAATTCCTTTTTACAGGAACGCCATGGGAATCGACGGCATTACCAGAAACTCGAGCTGCTTCATGACATCCTATAAGATTATACACGCGCCTTGGATCAACAATACTTTTCACATGCCGATTCAGATAATGGTTAGGAACAGAGTGATATTTAAATCTTTCCATCATCGTACCGGGTACTTTAACCTTTGCACCACTGCTTCCATATACCAACCAATTGATTTCTACTGCTGAAAAAACTTCATTCTTTTTAAGAAAATCAGGAATAGTTTTATCTTTTATAGGCACAATGAATTCATCCAAATCAATAAAAGCAATCCAACGTGTATCCAAACGATGAAGTTCAAAGCAATCATCGTAAGCCGCCAATTGTTTTTTAAAACCAGGGAAATAAGTATACTCCACCAAACCGGATTCTATATAGGGTTGAAGAACCTCTTTCGTACAGTCCGTACTCTCATTGTCATAGATATAAAATTTCTCAACCCCTTGTTTACGATGCCACTCTATCCACTCCTCAAAATAAGGACCTTCATTCTTTGCTATCGCACAAATTGCCAAATAATACTTCGGCTGTGTATGGTCATGCTTTAAACGCCACTTCAACTTGATGGCATTCCAAAGCCCGTAACGCAAAATACCACGCCAACGATTACGCGTCATCTTATGAGGAATCACTCCCGCTATTATTTCTGCTAATACTTTATTCATGATCGTATCGATTATTTTACCAAAAGATTAGAAGAGGAATTATCTATTGTCATATTTTGTCGAATCAGATAATCTGCACTTTGCAACATAGAGAAAGAATAACTCTTCATCCATTCAAATTTCGGATTCTCTGTTACCGAACGATAGTTCCCATCCTGAATGTCATAATAAAATTCTTGCTTAGTTTCAGGAGCATAAATATACAAATGAGACGAATCACGAGCTGCAATCAAATCATCTACCGTATAAAAGATACAAGGTCTCTGCTCTTTCATCAGATCTATACCATAATTGTTTTGTACATAGTCAATGCCTAACATACCCAATAAAGTAGGAGCAACATCCATTTGTCCCCCAAAATCATTCCTTTTTTCGGGTGTTATATCTTTCCCATAAAACATTAATGGTACATGATTATATGATTCAGCCAGTTCATTTTCAGGTGTACCCACCAATTTCCCATGATCGCCAACAAAAACAAAAATTGTATTGTCAAACCAAGATTGTTCCCGAACTTCGTTCATTAATTTACGGAGAGACCAATCTGCATATTCCACGATTTGTTCTTCCACCTTTTCATTCTTCGGTTGGATATAAGAAGGTACAACATAAGGCGGGTGATTACTAATAGACAACAAAACGGCAAAAAAAGGTTGTCCGGTCTTTGCTTTATCTGTCAATACGGGCAATGCAAATTGATAAAGATAATCATCTTGCACACCATATTTATTGACGACCTTTTCTTTTGGATAATTCTCCTCTGAATATATTTCATCAAATCCATTGGTTCGATAGAAAGCATTCATATTATCGTACTGCGATTCGTGTGTCATAAAGAACATAGTATGGTAACCGTTATCTTTCAAGACGGTGGGGAGTCCACTATAATTCGGTACCATGCTACCTTTCATTGCATTCCGCTTCAGTATGGAGGGGAAAGAATAAAGAGTAGCATACATACCATGATTAGTATGTAGACCTGCCGAATAAATATTGTTAAAACTCAAAGACTCATGATAAAGACTATCCAAAAAAGGTGTCAGTCTTTTCGTTTGTCCAAAATTTTCCATAAATTTAGCCGACATAGATTCCATAAACACAAGTACAACATTCCGTTTTTTAGGAGGAATGGACTGCTTTATTTCCCTGGCTATAGGCGAAATCCCCTCAATTCCCTTGCGATTCAATAATTGTTGTGCCAATAATACAGACTCGGCATCGGGCATCAATTCCAAATAACGATTTTCCGGCTTATTATCATCCATAGCACTAGACAACAAATTATAAGTGGGATTAATGCCCAATTGATTCAGAAATGGATCTGTACAATAATAAGCTTGGCTGACATTTAAAGGTCTACGCTTTATCCTACCCCGGGCACCTAATATACAAAGACCCACACAAACGGTTCCAAGCACAAAAACCACAGAACGTTCTTTACGATGAAGAGTTCCCTTATATCTCTGACTCCACTTCCAATACATCTTCGACAAATAATGGACGCCAATTCCCCAAAGAACAATAGAAACAATCCCCATTATTATATATAAACGATAAGAAGATTCTCCAACAATCATGCCAGCAGTGGTTTCAACATATTCAAACCAATTAAAAATAGACGAATTGATTGTTTTGAAAAAATAAGAAAAATAAGGAATATTAGCTGCAGAAATGACGAAAGCAAGAGAATAAAATAAAATGAACCACCCACCTAAAAGCACATATATCCATTTGGCCGTATAGTTGAAAAGTGAAGTGACCCATAAAAGCACTAAGGGTATTATGACAATATAACAAGCTATGACATTATCAAACCAAAGACCTTTGATAAAAGCAACAGCTTGCAAACTCCAATCATTTTGAATTTCAATAGGAAATGTATAGTCTATGCTGAGAAATTGAATGAAACGAAAAACAAAAAAAAATGTCAAGGCAGCTACATGGATGCTCAACAAATAACTTAATGAATTCACAAAAGTTTTCATAATAATACAGTAAAAGTTAAATGTTTATGCATAACACTTAAATTTCAAAGCTTGATTTTTCCGGTAAAATAGATTCAAACGCATGCTTAATATTTTCCATCACTTGCACATAGTTGCGAATATGCACATTATCATTCAAACAAATCAATGAATAAGATTGATTGTAAATAGCGTTAATAGCTTGTTTAGAACGAATCAGTAAAGGGAACATCTTCGTATCCACATAAGTATTATAGGGTTCGAAATTTCCTCGACAGATTTGCCAAGTCCGGAACAATTCCGGCGTATAATCATTCGTTGCTCGGAATCTATTGGATGATGTTTCTGTCAACTCCTTTTCTGCTACAGCCCAGACCTCATCATAGGTACTCTTCAAATAAGGTTGTGCATTGTGAGGCGTACGCAAGGTAATGAACTTTCCATAAGGCTTCAACAGATAGTTCAGACGAGCCTTTGAACCATAGCTTTCGTGAAACCATTTATTATGGTCGCGAGCCATAACTTCTTTCTTATCAAATTGGCGATTGATAATTTTCAGATTATTCTTCAATGTTTTATACCATTGCGACCAAGAAGGATTATACTGGAAAACTGCAATATCACAGGGCAAACCATTCTTAAAGAATCGCTCTATTCCGACCTTATTTATAATAAAAAAATCATCATTGAAATAAACAAAGTGTTCAGCCAAATCGGGAATCTTATGCATATATCGTTCGATGACTACAGAATTATAGGTAGGCAAGAACTGTTCGGGAATATAATCCTTATGATTCACCAAATTGATTTTCGGATTGTTCTCATCAAGCCACTCCGGTTTCTGTCCGCAAGTAACAAAATGTATCTTGCGAACCCATGGAGCAAATTTTTCCACTCCACGAAACCAATACTTCAAAAAACCATAATCACGGAAACGGGCTTCAGACACTCCGTTCTTCTCATTGTCCTTCTTTTCTGAATACTTTGCAAATTCAGTTTGCCATTTCGGGTCATCCATGTCTACCCATGTAACCACAAAATCTATATCCATACCCATAATATTACCTATATTATTAATCCTTTAAATCAAAGTTGCACTTCTAAAGCGATTATGCGACCATAAATATAACTCAGGGCACTCATTAATCATGTCTTCCAGTATTTGGAAATATCTATCCGTCAGTTCAAAATCAGATAAAGATTGAGGATTATCAAACAACTGGACAAGTTCTGCTTCATAAAATCCTCTCCTCACTCGTTTAACTTTAAGGAACCAGGCTTCAAAACCATAGTGCTTTATAATTTTTTCTGTTCCGGTCAATACCGGAGTATTATGATTCAAGAATGGTAAAAAATACCGAATATCCTTTTTCCGCGGTGCTTGATCTGCAATGAATCCAACAACACTAACTTTTTGTTCATTTACCAACCCGGTTATGTATCGAGCCGTATTTCTCATTTCCACACTAATTGCTCCCATACGTTCGCGATTGAACAGAATTAGCTTATTCATATTTTCATTGCTTAACTTATGATAAATCTGAACAGCCAGCACATTCTTTTCAATACACAAGGGAATGGAAGATACCCACTCCCAATTCCCATAATGCCCTATATATAGTGCAATGCTTCTCCCCTTCCGAAACACAGTATTGGCAGCCTCGACATTCGTAAACTTCATCCGTCGACTCATCTCTTCCGGTGAGATGGTCATCATCTTAACACTCTCAAGTACTTGATCGGTGAAAAAACGATAAAATTTCTTTTCCAGTCGTTTGATTTCCTGGTCGTTTTTTTTCGGGAACGATTCCGTCAAATTCTTACGAACAATTCGTCGTCGATACCTAATGACATAATACATCACATAAAACAAACCATCCGACAAAACATAAAGTATCCTAAAAGGGATATAGGATAAAATTCTAAAAAGAAAGGAAAGCAGACGATACATCATAACACTTCGACAGCTTTTTTCATTCTAGCCAATGCTTTGGAGTTGATCATATGCTTGGTTTCGTCGGTAAGAGGGCAATGAAGAGAAATAATGTCTGATTTTTCAAATAATTCCGGAAGATCAACATAGTTCAGACCGCTGCTGGCGGCAGGGAACTTGTCGTATGCCAGAATGTTCATGCCAAATCCCTTGCAGATATCTGCAAAGATCCGACCGATTTTACCGGTACCGATGATACCCACCGTTTTTCCGTGTAGATCGAAACCGGATAAGCCGGAAAGGCTGAAATTAAACTCTCGGGTTCTGTTAAAGGCTTTATGGGTTCTCCGGTTCAGCGTCAGAAGAAGGGCCA
>JAEIGA010015754.1_pt1 | contig 11505 bp, 15 predicted proteins | sample 9270691 | NCBI WGS metagenome assembly JAEIGA01 (sample SAMN17057246, study PRJNA624740) | gut metagenome | biome: biome; isolation source: fecal sample | host: Bos grunniens | place: China: Xizang | collected 2019
CTTGATATAAGGTTCTACTGGCTCTGAACTGAACTGAGCTTCTGCAAATTCAGACTCAACGATTTCTATAACTGGCTGAACCCTGCTCTCATAATAACAGCATTCAGTTCTACAATCACAAGATTTACAAATACACATATTCTCTTCCTCCTTTAACAACCAAAAACGCCTTCAATAACTTGGTCAAATGACTGTCCGCCACCATTATAATAAAGCGCAATTTCTCTTACTTCAGCATCGGTAGGAATTCTACCTATACGCTTTTCAGTTTCTGATTTGATTTCCTTAAGTGACATTATCTTTCCTCCTCAAAGCTTTCAATAAGGTCAAGACCTCTACTTGCAAGGTAGCGATAGAATTTCGCCATCTCACGGTTCTGTACAACATTCTGAAGATGCATCTCAGTTGCTTCTGCTGTAGGTGCACCAAGAGCAAACGTCTCTTCGTTCTCTGCAGCACCATCGTACTGCTCTGCAAGTTCGTTAAAGTCGTGCTCCATTTGAATTAACATAAGTTCCGCGTCCATAATCTTTATTCTCCTTAAGATTTATTTTGTATATTTATTATATCATGTTTTGATAAGTTTCGCAGCGGGTTAATTACTTTTTCTTTAACTTTCCATCTACGAATACCATCTTAACTTCATTGGTATCAACATCATCACATGGCATGTAAGAAACTTCTACATGTTTAAAGTGAGAACTCATGTTAATAGCAATCTGAGTTGCCTTAGCCATAGTATACTCAGCAATAATAGGCTCTAAGTTATTTGCGTCAGGTCCTACAAAAACCAAGTAGTCAGCATACTTATCCTGAAGTTCTATCTGAGTCATTTCAGAACAGCACTTCTCATAGAAGTCTACTTCGTTATAATAACCACCTTGGCATTTCTTACCAATCTGTTCAAAATTACAAAGATTAGAATTACCATTAGCACAGAATGGGCTGATAGATCCACCGAAGAAAGTAATAATAACAAATTCTTCATACCAACCATGTTCTGTGTTTTCCCAGACTTCGTATCTTACACTTTCTACTGATGAACCTTTAGTATTCTGAAGAGCTTCACTGATACGGTCAATAAATTCCTTCTTCTCTTGATACATCTTAATCTTTTCTTCTCTTGTCATGATTAGTCCTCCTTAAGTTTAATAACCTGAACTTGAATAAATTCTCTGTAATAATCGTAACCATCAGTCCAGTCAAGTTCAAGAACCGGAACAGGTCTCATTACTGGAAATTCAGAGTCAGTATAATTAACTTCAGGTTGTTCTACTGAACCTATATAATTATCGAACTCTTTCTTATACTCTTCTATATCTCCATCATCAAGAAGATATTCAAACTGTTCTTTAGCATAAGTAGTCAAAGACTTAAAGCCAAGTTCAACAGCTTCATCAACAGTATCAGCTTCACCCAATACCTGTAAAGTAGTATTAACGAACATATCATCTTCACTTCTACAACCAGTGTTTTCTACAACTAAAAATTTCTTCATAATCTTTATTCTCCAATCTTTATTTTATGTATTTATTATATCATGTTTTAAGTTATTTTGTAGCGGGTTTATGTAATAAATTTCCGGAAGGAATTTGTTCGCCACGTTCCATAGCTTTCTTACAGTATTTATAGACTTCGTCTTTATCATCACTCTTCTTGATATTAAAAACAAAGTTGTGATAAGCTCCCTGCTTAGTTAAAGCATTAGATACAATTCTTAAGATCTCTTGCTTATAATACTCCAAAGTAGCAGAAGGATTAATATAAAGTCCTGTAACTGTCTTCTTCTCTTTAGTTAGCCAGTAAGAATAACACTTTGGGTCTTCAGTTAAATTTTTGTCTGCCTTCTTGCCGGTGTAATTTTTATAGTTTCTGTAATATGCCATAATCTTATCTCCTTAACTTTATTTGGTAATTCTATTATATCATAAACCCCAGGGCTTTTCAGCGGGTTAAATAAAAAAAGTCTACAAATTTCTCTGTAGACTTTATAAATATTCAACGGGGCATTTTGTTAGAACCTATTGGCTCCGGACCCTGCCCCTGTCTATGATCACAAGTAGCAGAGAGTTAGAGCCACTTGATTGCAAGGAAGTAACACATAATTTAGCGTATTAATAAATCATTAAATTATTAATTTATTAAAACGTTTGGGAAGTGTTAAGTCCTATAGGGGCTTTCTTAACCGTCTGTAAACGAGTAGGATCTATTTGTCTTCCTGACTTCTCCCACTGTTGAATTACCCAAGTAGCATTAGTATAACTTAACTTAATAGCAGTTTCTATAATAGCTATTTTAATAGCAGGATTATCAGTATAAGCATTAAGCTCTTTAACGAATAAATCCCTGATTGCATTTGAAAGCGGTTTCTTAACTGCCAAGATAGAGTCTATCCACAAAGTATAAGCTTCTTTCACTTCTTCTACCGGCTCGAAGAGTCCGTTAACAAGTGCGTTTCTTACACATGCCTTTGTAGTCTCAGCTTTAGTCTTCTTAGTCTTACCACGAGCCATAGCTGAAATCTTCTCAATTTCGGAAGACTTACCGTCTGCTATTAAACTTACCATGTTTCTGACATTAACTCTGATAGCATTCTTGTCAGTAGGACATACCATAAGAACATTAGCAGCAGAAAGTATTTCTTCACACTCTTTCTGCTCTTCTGTAGTCAAAGTAGTCTTCTCTTCCATATATTTTCTATGAAGTTTAAAGTATCCTTCTTCATCATAGGTTTTCTTCTTCTGAACCTGACTCAAGACATTAAGAAGTTCTCCCCAATAAGCAGCAGTATTAAGTCCGAATACTTTAGCAATGTTAGTGTTAATCATTATATGATTACCTATTGATAATAAATCCAAATAAGCCATATTTGAAATCTCCTTAATTACGATAAGTATGTAGACACAAGTGGTTTACAAGACTTCAAGGTATTCTCAAGGTATCTATAAAGCTTCTGATTATTAGCTTGCTTTATAGCTTCTATGCCAACAAGTAAAATCTTCTCGTCTACTTCATATTTAGAAAGAAAATGAGTTATGTACTGAGCAGGAAGATTACCAAGAAGCTGAACTACTTTATAAGCCCAAAACTCTGACGAATGTTCTGTATACTTTACAGTTTCTTCTTCAAGTTCTATCTTCTTTACCTTAGAAGTATGCTTGAAAGTATCATTATGTGCTATAGTATCCAAGATAATAGCTTCTACTATCTTATTTGAGTTTATGTAATACTGAATAAGACAACGTGCTCCGTCAGTAGTATTAGACATCGGGTCAGCACCTTCATCTACAAGAGTATCTCCTATAGTCATACCATCTTCGTCACCTGCAATTGGAGTATCAATAGAATTTATCTTGTAGTTAGACTTATGCTTATCAAGTCTTCTCTGATACATCTCTCTGAGTAAGATGGTCGACAAGCATTTATTAATTGCTTGGTCACACTTAACACCCTTCTCTTCGTTCCAGTAATCCGCAGCAAGGTTAATTGCGTCTACCATACAGTCATGATAGAATAAGCGGTCTTCATTAAGAGTTATATTATACTTAAATTCTGCTTTGCTCTGTAAATACCAAAATCTAAGCATCAAACCTGAAAAATAGTGGTCAGCTCTTGGATTACCGGTTCCCCTGAATTTAGTATAATTAGTAAGCATGTCCTCTCTGTTAGCAGTCTCGTAATTATAAGGCAAGTATTTTACCTGCTCATAATACATGTGTTTAAGATCAGTTATAATGTCGTTCATATTTTCTCCCTTCGAAAAATTGGTAAATCTATTATATCATGTTAAATCTTGTTTGTAAGCGGATTATTGGTAAATTTTTAAAGTTTGTTAGATATGCCTAGGAGAGGGCCAGTTAAAGCCCTCTCTCCTGTTAATCTTTAATAGATACAAGATTGCCTTCTACACAAACCTTATAACCAGTATTACCGATAGTGTCTTTAACTGTCTTGATAAAGCATTCAGTTAAAGAAGCAAGAGCCATAATCTCTTCAATGTCTGCCTTACCATCTACTACCTTAACGTCACTGAATTCGAGGAAGCAGAGGTCGTCAGCATAATACTCATTGAAAGTATCAACAGCTTCTTCAAGCTTCTGAGTATGGAAGTCTGAATTAGCAAGGTCTTGAACATAAGCTCTGAGTTCGTCACACAACTTATCAAAGTCTTGAACGAGTTGGGTATACTCTCTGAGCTCTCTCATAAAGTCCTTAACTCTCCAACCATTATACTGAAGATAATCTGTCTTGAAGTCTTCATAAGTATCGTAGTCAGTAATCCAGTCAGGAAGAACTGAATGATTATTATCTTCATTACAAAGAACCAAGTAACCACCTGATCTACCGTTAAAGCCAACGTCATAACCTTTGTGGTCATATTCCCAGAAGCGGATCATTTCATTTACTTCAAAGTAGTCATCAGCCTCAAGAAAAGCAAGAGCTTGCCAAATGTCTCCGGTCAAGTCAAGACTATAAATCTTTACACAATTTGCAACTGAAGCAAGTCCGTTCCAAGAATTCATTGTGTAATAAGTGTAGTGCTTCTTAAGGAAGTTCCACATTTGCTTAGCATTTGTGATGTCAATACCTGTCTTGTAAAAATAATTCATGTTTTTCATTTTATGTACCTCTCAATCATTTATTGTATATTCATTATATCACATTCTTTACCAAAAGTTGGCGGGTTAAATTAAAAATCTTCATAAATTTTATGTTTGTATTTGGGCTTTCGTTTTCTCCTGTCATCGAAGACCTGGGCTTTATTTCTTAAAGCTCCATACTTATGTAAATTACTCGGTAAGGAAGTTATATCAATATTAACCTGAATAACGGTCTTACCGGTTTTCTCTCGAGTTTGATGCATTCTCTTCATTATTAATTAATACCTCCTTAATCCAAACAAATCATCGGGATTTTTTCAAATCCAAATGAATTGATGTAATAATATTTTCCAGCGATACTAAAAATATCAGATACAGAAGGCGAATGTCCTTTGTAGATATAATCTGGATCATCAGTTCCAAATGCCTTTGCAAAGTTTAACTTACTGAACATGTGTCCACACACATCTTCAAGATTAATTGGATCGAAGCATTCTGGAAATTGATAAGCCCAAACTTCTTCATAGTCTCCAAAGTCAAATCTCTTTGGGTCGAAGTCTCTATAAGCATAATCAACATTAGCAATGTCCTTAATTTGAAATAATTTAATTCTCATAATCTTTCTCCTTAGTTTTTATTACATTACTATTATAACATATATTACCAAAGTATACGGCGGGTTAAAAAGAAAAATCCCCAAACTTTTTTAAAAGCTTGAGGACTTCTTTTGAGGACTATTTAAATTATGTCAAGTGTATTATTAAAATAAGTTAGGGAATAAAAGCTTAAAGATGTCTGCTACTCTTTCCTGGTCCTTGGTAGAGGACTGCTTTACTGTAGTAACTACATCGCCATCCTTAAGAGTCATATGGAAGTTTCCATGTGCTTTAGAAAACTCACTAAGTCTTTCCTTATATTCCTTCTCTGCCTGGATATAAGCTTGCTCTGCTTGATCTACAGTAGCAATGTACTTATCCTTAGCAGCACGCATTTCTTCTGCGTATACTTTACTTGCTTCATCAATAGTAGTGTTCAAAGCTTTCTTAGATTCATTAACCTTCTTAAAAGCTTCCTCTACTTTAGAAGCGTCTGCTTTCTTAGCAGCAGCAAGTTCTGCTTTCTTGAGTTCTTCGAGTTCGTGAGATGCTTCAGCTTCTCTGAGCTCCTCAAGAGTGTCAAATGGTTTCTGAAGTTTTCTGGAGTAGAAACCAAACTCCTGGTTGTCTGTGAAATTAACTTTCTTCATTAGTAATTAAATCTCCTATTATTTATTTACAATATAATAGAGCTTATAAGTCCTCTCATATAAGCTCTATATTATTATACAATATTAATTTCTTATTTTTAATTAAGCTGGAACCTTATCGTTCGCTCTTCTCATCTTTCTTCTACGTGTGTATTCAACTGCTTTAACGCTTGGCATACCATGTAAGTTCTCGCGGTCAAAGTCTTCTAACTCAATGCAAAGAGCATAAGTTCCGCCGAGCTTGTAAACATCATCTGGATTATCAATCTCACAGATTTCATAATCTCTTAAATACCAAGCTGAATCTTCTCTTTCTACTTCACTTTCGATATAAGCAATAATCTTATCAAAGAACCTTGGATCATCTGCAACCATGAAAACACCCTGGTCTGCAAAAGGATTCCAATATTGGTCCTTCTTACCAGTAATTAGTGGATGATTTCTATCATCATATCCCATGTTATGAAATCTCATAGTAATAAGATCATAAAAACTATTCTCCTTACCTGGGATGTCACCGGCAATAATAGAATCTTTTCCATAGTAGCCTTCCTTAACTTCTTCAGCCTCTGAAAGTTCTTCTTGATCTGCTTCTACAGCTTCTTTACATTCTTTACCTTCGCAACCCTCTTGGTAGTGGTGGTCAGAAAACTCTGCATAGTTAACTCCATCTACTGAGGTCTTCTCAGCAATCTCAGCTTCATCCATGTCATCCCAAATGTCTGCTGTTAGTGGATCCTCTATATCGTCTACTTGAATATCTTTACTCATAAGCATGTTAATTAACTCATTACAGATAGTAGCGGGTTCTGCAAAGCTATCATAGATCATCTCATTGATAGTGGTTAGTTCTACTTTACTAATATCTTCGCTACCTTCCTCTCCAAGTCTAATAGCAAGTGCATCAAGTCTATCCTCTGCTACAAGTTTACCATCTTCATCTATTAGAACAAGGATATCTTTTAATTCAATCATTACTTCTTCTCTAGTCATTATTTGAAATCTCCTTAATTACATTTCTTAAAAATAAAAAAGATGAAAATCATTTGATTCTCATCTAATTTAGCATATTATTTTTTATATTACTTTTTAATATAATAACTTGGCCAACCACGAGCCTTCTTTATAGCTTCATAGTCATCAATAAACTCAAGATGAGCTTCGTCGCACTCCTTCTGGGAATACTTGTCACCTGCCATACGATATAAGTACGGCGAAGCTCCCCACATGTTACGCCAGCCAGCAACTCTTATAGCTTCTAGCATATCATAAAGCTCGTTGTGTTCGGGATTATACTTTCTTGTCATATCTGAAATCTCCTTAATTTCATTTTTTAATTCTTATGTATTTATTATATCATGAAATTACCGAGATTTCGGCGGGTTAATTAGAATAAACTCTTAAGCATCTGATAAAGGTCATTCTGTAAGGATTCATTGGCAAGCATGTTATCTTTACCATCTACTAAGAAGTCTCCAAGTTCTTTCTTGGTTTCAATGATCTCCATAACCCTCTCATCTATAGTATCTTCTCCTACTAGTACAGTTATAAAAGCCGGTCTAGTATTATTAACTCTCCAGATTCTATCAGTTCCCTGACTAAACATCGCATAAGTATACGGAGTGTCTACACAGATCATGTACGCCGCGGCATTTAGTGTAATTCCAGTAGATACTTTATCCCAAGTTCCTATAAATACTAAGTCGTTAGGATTATTCTGGAATTGATCTATATTCCTACTTACTATATCATCCGGAATATCTCCGGTATTTATACTAGGATTAAACTCTGCTAGTGCTTTAGCAAGTTGGGATACAGTTTCCTTAAACACGGATAGTATTACTACCTTCTCTCCCTGGCTCACTAACTCTTCTACTATTTCTTTGCACCGCAGAACCTTAGAACTTGGAATATCCTGGGTAGTAAGTACACTAGGACATGCTGTTGCCTGTCGTAACCGGGTAGTGAGAGCAAGTAAGTTACTAGACTTAAGGTTAATTAGATCTGCTTCTTCCTTAATACCTTCTTTTATGGCATCATAAAACCTGCGGTGTTCTTCTTCTAGTTCTACCACTTCTACTGTTACAGTCTTTCCCGGCATGTTCTCTTTAACTTGATCCAGAGTTCTTCGGATCGAACAACTATCTAATACATCTTTTAGTAGAGTAAGATTCTTGTATCCAATTACTTGCTTATCCCCGAAGCCACCATACTGACAGTACTGGGATTTAAAGGTTCCCACGTTAGCGTGTTCTTTCCCTATCCACTTAAGTGGAGTATAACATGAGAGAGGGGAGTTTACTATAAGAGTTCCCGTAGCAGCTACCTTGTAGTCAGCATCAAGTTTAAGAAAGTTATCTCCCTGGGTTGATCCTCTATTTACTTTATGAGCTTCATCTAGAGCAATAAGTCCGAAGTTGTTCTTGGATTTCTTGAAAGCTTCCATAACTCTTGGGTCACGGAAAGTTTCTATGTTAGTAATAATAAAGAATTCATCTATAGGATTTTTGAGTTCTTCTGCCCTCTCTGCTACTGAAGCATAATGAATTCTTCCGGTTCTAGTTTTCTTCTCCCCGAGAACCCGGACAGTTTCATTGCTAAACTTATGTATTTCTTTCTTCCAGTTCTGCTTCAAGGCATTAACACCACAGACTATAAGACAGTGTTCTATAAGCCCTCTCCTTTTGAGAGTCTCGGCTAACCAAGTAATAGTATTAGTTTTACCTAATCCCATAGAATCTAATAAAAGCCACTTCTCTTTTTCAAGTCCGAAGTTAATAGCTTCTACCTGATGTTTATAAGGTTCCCACTTTAAAGCTTCTAGTTCCGTAGACGAAATCTCCCTAATTTCGTTTTCATGATCCATATGGTCTAGTAAAGAGAGGGATACTGAGTCTACTATAGCGAGAGCGTCAAGTAGCATACTTAAATAATTTATTGGAATCTCCCAAATATGGGTTTTCTTATCATATTGATAAACCGGCATAGTTTTAAGAGCATCTACTACCAAAGGATTATAATCAAAGGTAGCTACTATACTACTAAGTCCGGATACTTTATTTGGAGGAGATATTTCTTGTAATCTTACCATTCTGAAATCTCCCTAATTTCGTTTAATCCAAGAGTGAAACATAAGGATTATCGAAATCCAGTTCTTCTACCTCTTTTGTAGTGGAATAACTTACTGTAGCATTAATAACAAATGAGTTCTCGCAGTTCTCGCACTCAAAGTGTTCTTGGAAAGTAGGTTCCTCATCTTTCTGAAAATCTACATATAAGATCTTCCCCACCGGACTCTTTACTAAAGAATCAGTTTTACCGAAGAAGGCATTTGGATAATATATTTCACTTGGATGATATTCCCAGCCACAGTGTGGACATCTTATTATATTTGGATTTTTTGGTTCTTTACACATTTTATACCTCGCGCGTAATTTATAAATCTATCTATTATATTATACAATATAATATCTATTAATTTAATAGTTTATTAATAAATTTTTTATAAAAACCCGCTGTTTTTTAAAATAATATATGGTATAATAGAAATTAGAACCATTTTTCTGAATTTTATTTAAAATTATTTGCACGCGCGCACGCACGTTCAGTGTTATATATAAGCACTATACTATAACACTTATATATAGATCTAATTAATTATTAATCATACTAATTAATATATAAGGAAATTTTCCAGTAAGCTGAAATTCAAACAATTACGTTTCTTCCGCTTCGCTACAGAAACATTAAAACAAAATCTCCCTGATTACAGTAACGAAATTACTTTAATTACAGGCAGTATTAATAAATTAATAAGTTATTAAATTAATAACAGAAAAAGTTTTTGAAATCTCTCAAATTTCAGAAAGCTTTATTGTATAATAAAACAGTGATTAAACAGAAACTCGTCAATCAATGATATCGCTGTCATTGCACAACTGTAATAGCACATACAATTTTCTATATAATTTCTGTATTGAGTTTTATTAGTCACAAACCTCAGCGAGAAAGCTTTACAAAAAATTTTTCTGAAATTATCAAAATTTTACAGAAGTTTATTGTATAATAAAATGTAAGCACGAAGACACCTTGCTTACACTTCTTTCTTGCTAGGGTCTCTGAGGTTTTCTTTAACCTCCTTTTAAACGGATAAGTTTCCCATAATCTTTCTTCTCCGTATACTTCCTCAGGGACCCCATATTGTAAATGCGCTTACTACCCCGTTGGTAGTAAGATTTCACATAAATGTTTTTCATGTTTGAGGGCGGTCAACGCCGCCAGTTCTCCTTTCACTGGTCTAAGGTTTTTGTAATGTTTTTCTTTAGACCTACCCCCAAAGGGGAAAGTCCGTACTTCAGCTTTCCCCCTCCCTCTGCCTATTTTTATGTTTATTTTCAAATATTTGCCGAGAGAATAAACTCTGAGAGACCTTACCTTCGGGTAGGGCCTTTTCTATTTTATAAAGCCCGTAGAGGTACCAAATTCGAAACTTCCCAAATTTCATAGCCAAGTATAAGGCCCTCTCCTTAAAGCTCCTTAATAAGCCCTATATAGCTCCGCCCTCTCCCTTGCTATTCATATGAACACGTGCTCACGCTCTCATATATAAAATAATAAAACTCCTTAAATGAAATCTCCCCAATTTCAGGGAGAAGTATTATGGGGCTCGTGGGGATACCAAATTCGAGCTTTCTTTCTAGCCATATAACTTATACTACCCAAATGAAAACTCCCCAATTTCGCGCCCTCTCGCTTCCCTAAAAATGAAATCATGGTGATTTCGCGGAAAAATGAAATCCCGGTAATTTCAGGAAGCTAAAAAATGAAATCATGGCAATTTCGCCTATAAAATAAAAAAAGACGGCTCTCAAAAGCCGTCTATCTTATTATTTGTTATAGTAAGTATCAAAATTATTTGTGACAGGTACGTATTCTTCGTCTCCCATTATCTTAGTAAGTCCTAAGGTAGTAAAATAACCATATTCATCTACTGTATCTTCTTGCTTAGTTATTATATATAAGCCAGAAGCGGTATGTTTATGTCCACCTGGGAATACTACATTAAGTCTTACATATTGCATAAGGGTAGCAGGTCTTAATAAACCCCATACCGTTACAGAAGCATTTATAGGATAAGCTGTAATAAGCTTCCACCAGTTTTCATCTGCAGTAGTAGCTCTTTTAAGATCTACATCAGCTGTTATGATAGGCGCATAAACGTCTTCCCATTGGCCTTGCATATTAAGTCTTCTAACATACTTTTTAGGGTGAATATCATTTTGATAGTCGTAGTAGATAGAGTAGTTTTCATTTTTATCTATAGAAAATTGAGTAACCACTTCTCTTGTATTATAGCCGATAGTAAGAACTAAAGCTCCATCTTTATCTACCTTTTTATCTACCTTAGTAACTTTAAAGAAAGGTCCATTATTAGATGATAAAGTTTCACCTTTGTTTTCTGTATTATCATGAATAGTAAGAATATAGTTCGCAGTAGGTAAACCTTCCGGCGCATCTGCTGGTCTCATACAACTTACTAAGTAGTTTATATAGTCTAGAACTCCTATACCTTCTTTATCGATAAGTTCTACTGCCATATCATCTCCTGCTATGTATCTATCTAAGTCAGATGCTCTCATACCAGTAAAGACATTTTGA
>JAEIGA010015755.1_pt1 | contig 11505 bp, 11 predicted proteins | sample 9270691 | NCBI WGS metagenome assembly JAEIGA01 (sample SAMN17057246, study PRJNA624740) | gut metagenome | biome: biome; isolation source: fecal sample | host: Bos grunniens | place: China: Xizang | collected 2019
AAATCTACCAACAATTGAACCAAAACAGAATTTTGTATTCAAATAACCTTCAAGTGTAGAAAATCCCAAAAGAACATCTGTTTTTGTTCCATCATCTTTGTTAATAACAATACTTGTTAATGTACAACCATAATCTGTACAGGAAAAAGACATTTTATCGTTTTTTACAGTATAAAGATTTACTTTTGTCCCATCAGACAACATCCCAAATTTTTGTTTTACAATTTTCATATATTCCTCCATACATATATTATGTTTGCAACGCAAACATTAAAGCATATCTATAATAAATTGAACTTCAACAACAGAACATTTTAATTCAGCTGCAATTTGCTCAACATTTAAGCCTTCTAAATATTTTTCTTTTACTTTTTTTTCAGAAACTTTTCGTTTTGACTCTACATAAGATTCTACACTATTAAAAATAGGTATATCATCAAGTACATTTGTATGAATTAAAGGAACTTCTTTATAAGCAGTTCCATCAGGAGTTATTTTTGTTTCATCCTTTAAAATTGATAATTTTTCATTAGAAATAAACAAATCCCCTTGAATGTTTGCTGAATAAACAGCGTCTTTATCAATTTGATCTACTTTTTTTACAGATTTTGGTTTTGATATTTTACTAAAATCTTGATGAAGTGACAAAGATTGATTTGAAAGCCTATTTATCTTATCAGCTTCACTAATCATTGAACGTAAACGCTGAGTAGCTTCCTTAAATAAGTCCATTTTTCTATCAACGTCATTCAGCATTGTTTCAATATTATTTTTAGTTTCTTTTGCAATGTATAAATTTCTATCTGTGATTGTATTAATTTGTTTTTCAATTTCGTTCACACGAGCTTTTGTTTTCTCGATTATTTTATCGGTAGAAAAAAGACGTCTAAATTTTAAAAGAAAAACGAGCCACAATCCAATATTAATAAGGGTAAGTACAATTATAAACACAGTCATTTTTTACCTCATAATATCAATGATTGTACCTAAATATGGATTTTCAGGATATTTTGGTTTATCATCTTCCTCAGATTGGTTTTCTGACTGATTATTAGAATTTTTTTTAGTTCCACTTGAGAAAGCAGAACTTTTTTGACCATTCTCATTTACAGAATTTGCATTTGTATTTTCACCAGTTTTTTGAACTTTTGTATTATTTTCAAGATTTTTCTGAATAATAGATTGTTGCTGCATAGAATCAGCTAATTGTGCACTTTGACTTTGGCCTGCAACAGATTTTGCGACATTAGACATTTGTGAGTACATATTCTGTAAATCAATTGGTTGTATAGCCATCAGGTTCCTCAATTGTCATACTTGGTGGTTCATAATCACCACGTTTACTAAAGCTCTTATCATAGAAGAATGTAACTTTCTTAGTATCAATTTTTACTTCATCCAGAACATCTCTAACATAAATTTTTACACCTGCATAAACAGTATCTTCTACTTTTACTTTACCAACAGCTTTTAATTCTCTTAAATGACTTTGTATAGATTCAATTTCATTATTCATTTCTTCAAGTTCACTTGCAAGAATTTTGTATCTTTGTCTAATTGACGTTAATTTAGTTTCTTTTTCTTGAGATAAACGTTTTCTAAGTTTTTTCTGTTGCTCTAAAGTTTGAATATCCAAAGCAATATTTTCAGCTTCTTTTGAACTATCTGCCTCTTGTTTCTGTAATTCTAACAAACGTTTTTTTGCTCTTGGATCAATACCAACTTCAAGAACGGTTTCAACTCCACCTGGCGAACCAATTTTTTTGGCACAAATTTCTTCTGTGGCAAGCAAGTGCCCACCAATAATTTGAGCCTTTTTACCACGGACTAAAATATTTTTCATGGCAGTAATATTCGAATTTACAATACTGTCTAAAACAATAACATTTTCTTCAACTTCTACTGTTGCATCATTAATAAATTTAGCCCATAAAGATTTTCCAGCTTTAATATAGCCTTCACCTTTACCAAAGACACCTTGCCGAACAATTATATTTCCTGTAGCTTCCAAATGAGAACGATCAACAATTCCATTTACTTCAATATTTGTAGCTTCTACCTTATAACCCTCTTCAACAGAACCTTTTATAATTACAGTTCCAACAAATTTTACATCACCAGTTTTTACATTTACCGCATCAAGATATTTTATTGGTTCTACACAAATTTTTCCGTTAACAAGCATAACTTCACCATCAATTTGTGCTTTTATTGTTACCCCATCTCTATCAAGTTTTACATTTGTACCAAGGTTTATTTGAATATCTTTTCCATTTTTTGCTTCTAAGTATCGCCCAAAAATTGTTTTTCCACCTCGTCCTCGTTCCGCATGAATTTTAGTTGCAAGTGGTTGATCTGCAATAACATTTTGAATTTGATTTAATTCTTTGTAGTTAATTTGCCCATTATCAGAAATTTTTGCTCTTAATTTTTTAGGATCTGTTTCAAAGTTATAAGAAATATATGCATCACGTCCATCAATTGGCAAAATTGCGGCAGCTACCTCATAAGGAGTATTATATACAGGATTATCAACAAACTGTTTTATTTTATCAGTTAAGTAACATTGTTCAACAATGCCTTGACTTGCAAGAGTTCTTCTAATTAATTCTTCAGATGCTTCTGCACCACTCATTGAAGGAGGTGTTACAACAATACAAGCTTTCATTTCATCTCTGGTAGTTTCAACAGATACTAATACATCACCAGCTTGAACATGTTTATATTTTCCAACGATGTTATATTCATTATCTGTACCATTTTTTACATATTTATTAATTAATCCTTCATCAAATTCAACTGTATCAGAACGATTTACTTCAGCAAAGACATCTTTTATATCTATTGGTTCACCAGTACCAGATGCAGGAATAACTTTTAAAAGTATGTCTGAACCAAAATGTCTAACAAAGAATAAACCATCATGATTTTTATTAACAACACCTTCGTTAAATGAATCTTCTGAAATAAGCCCATCACTTGCAAGCTTTTGAGTTTTATTAAGTGTTTCTGGATTTTGATAGATTTGTAATTTCCAAGGCTTTTTTCCTAAGCCCATAAAACCATCTGAACCTTTTTCTATAACTTCAAAAAGAAGATTTGGAACTCGCGTATCTAACTGAACAGAAGCATCAGACAAAGCTTCATCTATAGAATTAGCATTAACAATTACAGAATGCAACTCTTTATCCATTTTGAGTCGATTCTGCATTTCTATTCGAATTTGATCCAAATCTACCATAATTTTTTAAATAATTCCTCTTCGCAAATTTGTTAATTTTGCTCTTAACCGTAGATTCGCTCTAGTATGAAGTTGCGAAATTCTTGATTCACTTACTTCCAAAACTTCACCTATTTCTCTAAATGTCAAATCTTCGTGGTAATACAAAACAATTACCATTTTTTCTTTCTCTGGTAATTCACTTATTGCCTGTGCTATGACTTTCTTTATTTCTTCACGTTCAGCAATCACATCAGGATTTAAGCTCACAGGAGACTCAATATTGTTTCCGATAGACATATTATCATTTTCATCATTTGAATACCAAACATCATTTAATGATAAAACACTAGTTCCAGAAACTTTCATAACAGTCTTATGATACTCATCAATTGTCATATTCAAAGATTCCGCGATTTCAGAATCTGCTGCTGGGCGACCAAGCCTAGCTTCCAATGTAACAATTGCGTCTTCTATTTCTCTAGATTTTTGTCGAACAGAACGAGGAACCCAATCTATTTGTCGCAATTCATCAAAAATTGCACCTCTAATTCTTGTCACTGCATAAGTCTTAAACTTAACATTTTTTGAAGTATCATATTTATTTATTGCATCCAACAATCCGAATTGACCAAATCCAACTAAATCGTCAAATTCAACACTACTAGGGAGTCCCACCGCCACTTTTCCTGCAACATATTTTACAAGAGGCATATATTGTCTAATAAATTTATCTCGTATAGCAGGAGATTTTGTCTTTTTGAACTCATTCCAAAGGTCATCTTCTTCTTGTTCGTCATTAATTGGCATATTTTCCCACCTCTTTTTTTAAGTTTCATTCGATAAAATAGAACTTATTGCTTTTGCCATAAGCGAAGCATCTTTTACAGCACTTTCATCTTTAGAGTTATAACTTGAACTTAAAAACTCTTCTGATTCATCATCTGAATTATTCACAAAAGTTGCATTAACACTTGTTGGTTCATTTTGAATGTTTTCTATTTCTGGTAAAACATCTAAAACTTCCACTTGTTGGTTTGATGCAAAATTTTGCATTGAAATATTTTTTTCAGAACTATCTTGTTCTTTATGAACAGTTTCAGCCAATGTTTTTGACTCTACGCTAGAAACATTCTCAACTGTTTCTGCAAAACGTATAGGAACAAAAGCTGATTCTTCTTCCTCTTGATTGTTATGAGAATTCACATCTGATTCAGTTAACATTTGATGATTTCCAGAAACAACATAAGTATTTACATCCTCAGACTGTTCTAATTCTTCATCTTTTATTGTAATATCAACGTTTCTCCCCAAAACAGGTTTATTTTGTTCTGCATAATCTTCTCCTGTTTTGTTCAAATCAGAACTTTCTGATAAGGAATCAATTTTTAGGAATTTTTCATATACAAACATAATCAAAAAACCTAAAATTGCAAAAATTCCACCAAATAATAATGCTTTCAGAAAAATTCTAAGAAAAGGCGAACCAGAAAAAAAACCAAAAAAGAAAGAAATAAGAAAACCTAAAACAGCAAAAACAACAACTTTTTTGATATTGGCCATTTTTTCTCCTTACAAACTTTCTTTTTTATCTCTTCTTGTAGAATAAAAAACATTAATAGTTTATTTGCAACGCAAACAATATATAAATTATACAATATAATGTTAAAAAAAAACAGTAAAATTATTTTATTATCATATTAATAATTTCTACGTTTTACCAAAAATTTCTTTAAGAAACTTGCAACTCCTTCATTGTAGACAGGTTCTGTTTTCTCAATTCTTCCAACTATATGTTTTAAACATGCTGCAGATTTTGAAGATGGATTTACAACTATAAAAGGTTTTTGTCGTATTACAGACGATTGAACTGCAGGATCTTCGTAAACAAAACCTAAATAATCAACTTTGTAACCCAAGAATTGACCAACAATATTAATAATTCTTTCAGAAATTCGTTTTCCTTCATCAGCAGAATGAACTCTATTTACAATTAGTTTTAAATTTACAGTTCTATCCACTATTTCTGTTGTAATAATCTTTATTATTCCATATGCATCTGTAATTGCAGTAGGTTCTGGTGTTGTAACAACAAAAACTTCATCAGCAGCCGCAACAAATTGCAAGACATTATTTGCAATACCAGCACCAGTATCAATAATAATTATATCGGCATTATCAAGAGAACTGAATTGTTTTGCAAAATATTCAAGTTCTTCAACATTTAAGTTTGCAATTTTTGAAAAACCATTCGCACCAGCAATAAATTTAATACCAAATTCTGTATCCATAATAATTTCACGCATTGTTTTCTTTTTATTAATCACATGCATCAAATTATATGTAGGAACAATATTTAGAAGAACATTTACATTTGCCATCCCCAAGTCACCATCAATTAAGATAACTTTTTTTCCTAATTGGGCATAAGCAATTGCCATGTTTACAGCAAAGTTTGTTTTTCCAACTCCACCTTTACCACTTGTAATAGCAATAATTCGAGTATTATGATTTTTCTTAGGCGTTGAAAAAGAATCTGAACTTTTATCTTCAATAACATCTTTCATTAATTCTTTTAATTCTTGAATTTGTTCTTCCATAACTAGTTTTCTCCAAATTTATTTTCAATATGATTTCTATCTATGTTAAAGCCTGTTAAATTTTTTAATATATCAACTTTATTTGCTTTTTTGATATTACGAGGAACATGCTGTCCATCTGTAATAAAAGAAACAGATTTATGTTTTTCCCACAAAACACTGATTATATTACCTATTTGAGTTGTTTCATCAAATTTTGTAACAATAACTGATTCATAAGCAAAAGGTTCGTAATTTCTAAAAATATTTTGTAAATCACTAACTTTTGTAGATGCACAAACAGCCAAGTAAACATCAGCATTCATATCAACACTCAAAACATTTTTCATTTCACTAATATGAGTTGAATCATTTGGACTGTAACCACTTGTATCAATGAACATATAATCAACATGATTCTTATATTCTTCATAAATAGTTCTTATATGCTCCGCAGTCTCTGCTTTTAACACATCTTTTCCAAGAACTTGCGCAAATTTATTTAATTGTTCTTCCGCACCAACACGCATTGTGTCAGTTGTAATAATACAAAATTCAGGATCTATTGCATTTTTATTTTTTTTAGCATCAAGGATTTTATTCGCCGAAATTTTTGCAATAGTAGTTGTTTTTCCTACTCCTGTAGGTCCAACAATAATATATACATGAGGAGGACGTCTTATTGGTTCTTTTGAAATTTTTATTGTTTCTCCGATCCAGTCAACAACATAACGTTCAACTAAATCAAAATCTTCCAATTGTTCCAAAGAAAAGGTTGATCGAATTTTTTCACAAATCATTCTTATATATGAATAAGTAAATTCATTTTGTGCTAAAAGTTCTTCAATTCTTTCTATCGTTTGATGAGTTTCTGAACCAGAATGAACATTTGAGGAAATTATATCTGTCATTGAATCAATTTTTTCAGATAATTTTTCTAATTCAGATTTCATCATTATATTCTGATTTTTTAACAATAATTCTTGTCTATTTCTTTCAAGTTGCGCACTTTCATCTTCACGTTTTTTTTCTTGTTCTTCTACTACAAATTGATTACGAACAACATAATAAACAACAACAACGGCTTTTTCTCTAAAACCAAAAAAACTACGTTTAAAATCATTACCTGTATCAACAATTTCGTAATTTAATCCGTACAATCTATTCAATTTATCGCGACATTCAGCTAAATCTTTTCCTTCAATTTTTTGAACATTTCTTTTTTCAGCAAACATACACAATACCTACTCGTCAATTAATGAAATTTCGTCTAAAACTTCTATATCAATATTTTTTCCTGCAGAATATGCTTCCATATCCGAAAGAACCACAACACCTGGATTATCACGTTCAATCGCTGCTTTTACAAGTTGTCTGATTGAACTTACACACAAAATAATTGGCATATATCCCAATTGATTCATTTTACTTAAAGCGGCACTAATACTTAAAATCCACTTTCTATTATCAACTGGATCAAATGCAACATAAGGTTTTGAACCGTCAGAAGGGAAATAAGCATGTTGTTGAACTAATTCGGCCAATTCTTGTGAAAGAGCCATAACTCTAAGTTTATTTCCATCGTCTTTATCTACATATTGCATACAAATTTGCAAACCTAATGCTTCACGAACTTTTTTTGTTAATTCCCAAACAGAATTTGTAACGCCAGCATAGTTCGCCATTGTTTCCAAAATTGTAATTATATTTCTGATAGAAACTTTTTCCTGCAAAAGATTTTGAAGAACTTTTTCTATTTGTCCGTAAGTAAGTTTTGCAGTATTTAAAACTTCATCAATTAATACTGGATTATGTTCTTTTACAACGTCAAGGATAGAAGAAACTTCTTGTCTTCCAAGCATTTCGGCTGCATGAGAACGAATTATTTCTGTAATATGAGTTGCAATAATTGTAGGTGGGTCAATTACAACATAACCGGCAGCTTCAGCATCTCCACGATTTTCTTCTGGAATCCAAATTGCATCCATTCCAAAAGTAGGATCTTTTGTTTTTTCACCTTGCATTGGAGTAACAACGCCACCTGTGTCCATACACATATAATATCCCAAACGAATTTCTGCAGAACCAGCAGGGATTCCTTTGATTTTAAAACAATACTCGTTTGGAGAAAGTGCCATATTATCCTGAATTCGAATTTTTGGAATAACAAATCCCATATCAAGTTTTGCTTCTTGACGAATTCGGGTAATTCTTTCTAATAACTCAGCGCCTTTTTCTTCGTTTACAAGAGGAATAAGAGCATATCCTAATTCCAAAGACAAAGGATCTAGCATAGAAATTTTTTCTGCATCAGGCGCACTCGGTCCATTTCGCTTAACTTTTTGTTCTTCTTTTTTAGTTTGTTCAAGAATAGCTTCCCTTTCTTTTGTTTTTGTCAACTTGAATCCAATAAAAATAAACAAAGCACCAATTGGAATAAGAAGGAATTGAGTTCCATTTCTTAAAGCAACACCAAAAACAAGTAAAATTCCACCAAGGATTTCGTAAATATATCCAGTACGTGTAAAATCGGTTTTTAATTGATCATCGAATCTATCATCAGATTTAGAACCAGTAACTAAAAGACCTGTTGCAAAAGAAATCATCAATGTTGGCAATTGAGACAATAAACCATCACCAATTGTAAGCATTGAATATGTTGTCATCGCTTGATTGAATGCCATGCCATTTTTTATCATTCCAACAATAACACCACCAATCAAATTCAACAAAGTTATAACAATACCAAGTTTTACAGTTCCAGAAACAAACTTTGCAGAACCATCCATTGCAGAATAAAAGTCTATTTCTTTTCTGATTGCATCTTTTAATCTGATTGCTTCTGCATCATCAATAATTCCACTATTCAAACGGTTATCGACATCAAAAAATTTCTGGCTCATACTATCCAAAGAGAAACGTGCTTGAACTTCAGCTACACGTGTTGCACCTTTTGTAATTACCATAACTTGAACAAGAATAAGAACGATAAAAATCAAAAAACCAATTACCAAATCACCTTTTGCAACAATATCTGCAAAAGCTTTTACCATATCGCTCTGAGCCGAATAGTTTTTTGCTGTTAAAATAAGTCTTGTTGAAGAAATATTGACAACCAAACCAAATAACATTTGCAACTGAACAACACGAGGGAAAGTCTGGAAGTCAGATGAACGTGGGGTATATAAAACAACAAGAAGAATAATTATTGCTAAAGCGAGATTTAAAACCATACAAACATCAATTATGAGCTTAGGAGTTGGAATAAATAAAAAGAAAATTCCAACAACAGTTGCAACACCAACGATGTTTTGTTGAATAAAATTTACGATTTTACCACGATTTTCGTTTGCCATTAAGTCCCCACCCAGCAATCTACTTAATCTTTATTTAGAATTTGAGAATAAATTACAGCGACTAATCTATAATAACTCTCTGGTATTATATCACCAACTTCCGTTTCTGTATATAGTCCGCGCGCAACTGGACGATTTTCTACAATAGGAATATTATTTTCTTTTGCAATTTCCCTAATCCTAAAAGCTAAATTATCTTCACCTTTTGCAGTAACCGTTGGGGAATCAGCAACTTCTCTGTCATATTTAAGAGCGACAGCATAATGAGTAGGGTTTGTAATTACAACATCTGATTCAGCAACGGCTTTGGGCATATTTTGCATCAAAAGTTGCCGTTGCGCTTGTTGAAGACGACCTTTTACTTCAGGGTCTCCTTCCAATTCTTTAAATTCTTCTTTTACTTCCTGCTTTGTCATTTTCATAGATTCTCTAAATTCATGACGTTGAACAAAATAATCAGGAATTGAAATAATTAAAAATAAGATAGAAACAACAAGCAAAATTTTTGCACACATCATCGCAATTTTTGCAATCGCTCCCATTATATCTCCGTTTGAAATCACTTGAAGCAAAACAAAAATATCTTTTCTTATAAATAAAAAAGCAACTATTACAATTAAAAAAACTTTTAAAAATGATTTTAAAATATTAAAAACACCTCTTACCGAAAATAAAATCTTTTTAAAATATTCACCAAAATGAGGAAGAATGTTTGAAAATTTTGGTTCGATTGGCTTCCAACTAAAAATAAATCCTCTTGTTTGAATTATATTTCCTAAAATACCAGCAACAACGCTTGCCAAAGCAACAGGTAAAACAAGTTTTAGAATATTAACAAAAAAAGCTGAATATAAATTGTTATCTGTAATATCGTAAACAGAACATTTACTAAAATAAAATCTAAAAATATTAGCGCACTGTGTAAAAATCCATTTTCCTAAAAAAATCAAAACTAAAATACAAAATAAAAGAACTAACGCGCCACTAATTTCTTGACTTTTAGCAACACGTCCTTCCTTTCTGGCTTTTTCCAGTTTATACGCAGAGGCCTCTTCTGTTCTTCCTTCATCTTCAGCTGCCATTTTTTACTTTAGATGACCTCCAATTAAATAGAATAGTTTTTCCAAATCCGAAAAACCTTGATTAAAACTGCGTACAAAAAAATCACACATTGCAGGAATTAAAAACATAATTAATGTAAATGCAAGCAAAATCATTATTGGGAAACCTTCAGAAAGCAAATTCATTTGAGGAGCTGCTTTTGATAAAAGCCCTGTACAAACTGAAATAAGTAACAATGTTCCCATAATCGGTAGCGCAATTACTAACGCATCTGCAAACAATCTTGTCAAACCTTGCAAAACAAAATTCACAAAATGTTCACGTCCACTTACTAAAGAAATTGCATTAATTGAATCAAAACTTGTTACTAATCCACCCAAAAACAATTTTTGAAACCATCTATTTTGCATAAAAACGAGCATTGCAACTAAATTCAAAAATTGACCAAGTAATGGATTTTCTACTTGCGATAAAGCATCATAAACTTCTGACGCACTAAATCCCATTTGAAAAGCTGTAAATTGTCCGGCTGTACTAAATGCAGCAAAAATAATCGAAATATAAAATCCTAAAATTACACCGATTAAACCTTCGCCAATCACCAAAAACAAATATTGGATAGAAAAAGTGCCATCATCTTTTAAGAATGGTAAATAAACATCTAGATTCACAGAGCCAAAAACAAAAAAAGCCATATATCCTGCTAGAGCGATTTTTGCAACACGAGGAACGGAAGACGTAGAAAATAACGGCAAAGTCATCAACATTGCAAAACATCTGACAAAAAGCAGGAGGAAAATTGGCGCATTTAACAGGACTCTATCTATCATCGATTATCATCCTTACAAATCATTTTGCAAAATTTGGAATCTGTTTGAATAATTCTATGGTAAATTCTCGCATATCCGTAAAAATTGAATTTGCCAACAAAGCAATAACAACAAGAATTACGAGTAATTTTGGTAAAAAAGTAAGAGTTTGTTCTTGAATAGAAGTAACAGCCTGAAAAATCGCAACAATGAGTCCTACAATTAAAGCGATTCCTAGAATCGGTCCAATTACAGAGATAACTTGCTGAATTCCACTAGAAACTAAAGATGCAACTTGGCTAGTACTCATAAACTTTTATACTCCTTCATTCTTTTCTATTATTTGATAACAGATATAAAAAGTTGCTGTGTTAATAAGCCCCAACCATCTATAAGAACAAACAAAATTAATTTAAATGGCATCGAAATCTGAACTGGTGGCAACATCATCATACCCATAGACATCAGAATACTTGCCA
>JAEIGA010015756.1_pt1 | contig 11504 bp, 9 predicted proteins | sample 9270691 | NCBI WGS metagenome assembly JAEIGA01 (sample SAMN17057246, study PRJNA624740) | gut metagenome | biome: biome; isolation source: fecal sample | host: Bos grunniens | place: China: Xizang | collected 2019
AATGAGTCTTGACTTGATTTATGTGTTCATAATGTTATTAAATGTTTAAATTTCTGATTGTGAGATTTCTCGATCCGGCTGTCGGCCTCGCTTGAGGTCTCATATTGGGCCACTTCAAGGAATCAATATACCTATATCAGAAACAAATATACAAGATTTTGACTAAAAGTTGTTATCTTTGACGATTAAATTGATTTGAATGAAATTCGTTAAGACGCATAATGACCCTCAGTCAGCAGCACGCTGCGGTATCATCACGACCGATCACGGCCAGATCGAAACTCCGATATTTATGCCGGTGGGCACAGTCGGTTCTGTAAAGGGTATATATCACAGAGACTTGAAAGAGGATATCAAGGCAGAGATAATCCTCGGAAACACATATCATCTGTATCTTCGTCCCGGTCTGGCGGTGCTCAAGGCTGCCGGAGGACTTCATAAATTCGAATCCTGGGACAGACCTATCCTGACTGACAGCGGTGGATTTCAGGTATTTTCCCTCAGTCCTATCCGCAAATTGACTGAGGACGGTTGCATATTCCGTTCTCATATTGACGGATCCAAGCATATCTTCACCCCTGAGAACAATATGGATACCCAGCGTATCATCGGTGCCGACATTGTTATGGCCCTTGATGAGTGTTGTCCGGGAGATGCTGATTACAAATATGCGAAGAAGTCGCTTCAGCTTACTCAGAGATGGCTGGAGAGATGTGTGAAGCATTTCGATGAGACAGAACCGCTGTATGGTTATTCACAGGCTCTTTTCCCTATCATCCAGGGATGTGTGTATCCAGACCTTCGTCGTGAAGCCGTGGAGCACGCAGCAGCCCTTGACCGTGAGGGATATGCCATCGGAGGACTTGCAGTGGGTGAACCTACCGAGAAAATGTACGAGATGCTCGAGGTAGTATGTCCTATAATGCCTGAGGATAAACCGCGCTATCTGATGGGGGTTGGTACACCGGCCAATCTTCTCGAAGGTATCGCCAGAGGAGTGGATATGTTCGACTGCGTGATGCCTACCAGAAACGGACGTAATGGTATGCTGTTCACCTGGGATGGCATAATGAATATGAAGAACAAGAAATGGGCGGATGATTTTTCACCTCTCGACCCGAAGGGAACTTCATTCGTGGACCATACATATACGAAGGCATATGTCCGTCATCTTTTCGTGTCCGGAGAGATCTTCGCAGGACAGATTGCCAGCGAGCATAATCTTGCTTTTTACCTCGATCTTGTGCGTGAAGCCCGCAAGCATATCAAGGCCGGCGACTTCAAGGCTTGGAAAGACGAGACTGTGAGAAGGATAACAACAAGACTTTAAGCAAAATGGAGTTTGATCTCAGACCAAGGAAGATAGACCTGTACATAATGAGGAAATTCATCAGCACGTTCTTCATCGCGCTGCTCCTCATAATAGGTATCGTGATTATCTTCGATATCAGTGAAAGAATCGATGACTTTGTGGCCAAGGAGGCCCCTCTGAAAGCCATCATCTTTGACTATTATGTGAACTTTGTCCCTTACTTTATGAATATGTTCAGTCCTCTGTTCGTATTCATAACGGTAATCTTCTTCACATCGAAGATGGCGGCGGATTCGGAAATCATCGCCATCCTCTCCTGCGGAATCAGTTTCCACAGGATGATGGTCCCGTATATGATCTCCGCTGCCCTGATTGCTGCTTTCTCCCTCTGTCTCAATCTCTTTGTCATCCCTGATGCCAACAAGACCCGAGTCGCCTTCGAGACCCAGTATTTCAAGGACAAGACCAAGAGCGTGGGAAGGAATGTCCATTATCAGATTGCTCCGGGAGAGTTCGTGTATGCAGAATCATTCAGTTCGTGGAACAATACGGCGTACAGATTCACTCTCGAAAAGATAGAGGACAATAAACTTGTTTCGAAGATTTCTGCTGAGACCGCTGTCTATGACACTACGAAGCAGAGCTGGAGATTGAAGAAATATTTCATACGTGAATACAATTCCGATCTTACGGACAATATCCGCAGCGGTCGTCAGATGGATACGATCATCCCTCTGAGTGTGAAGGATTTCTATTTCAATGAGAAGACAGTTCAGACAATGGACTACTATGAGCTCAATGAGATGATCCGCGTCCAGAAGATGCGAGGAGACGCCAATGTGAAGATGGCCCTCATCGAGAAGAACACCCGTCTGGCCATCCCGTTCTCTGCATTCATACTTACGATTATGGGTGTTGCACTGTCTTCTAAGAAACGCCGTGGAGGTATCGGCTGGAACATCGGTATCGGTATCGCCTTGGCCTTCACTTACATCCTCTTCCTCAAATTCAGTGAGATGTTCGTCCATACCGACACGCTCTCCCCGGCCGTCGCCCTCTGGCTCCCGAACATAGTCTTCGCCATAGTCGCCGGGTTCCTATATAGAATTGCACCGAAGTAAACAGCAGGTCAATACGTTGAATTAAATAATATAAGTGGAGATGGGAAATGATAGTAACAGCAATTGGAGAGAAGTAGATCTTAATGTTGATAGTCTGTGGATCATTGGAGAAAGAGATAAGAGTGGTAAACACGCTAATGTATACCATGGTAATTTTATACCACAGGTTCCAGATCAATTGATTCGCAGATATACAAAAGAAGGCGATACAGTGCTCGAGTTATTTTCTGGAGGTGGAACGACTTTATTTGAATGTGAAAAGCTAAAGAGAAATTATATAGGTTTTGACATCAATAAACAGATAATTGATTACGTCAGAGGTAAAATGCAGCCTTCTACGCAAATCAAATATGAAATATGCGATTGTGATGTGGCTGATTTTACCGAGTTTAATCAGGCAGCTATTAATGTCTGCAACGAACAAGGTATTGAAAAGGTGGATTTTCTTATTGCTCATCCCCCGTATCTTGATGTTGTGAAATTTACTCAAGATAAAAGAGATTTATCTCAGATATCTGATATTGATACTTTTATGAGTAAGTTCGTAGATGCAATGCGAAATGGGTTGTCCTTCTTGGCAAAGGATAAATATTTTGCGTTGGTTGCAGGAGATATCTATAAGAGGAGTGAGGTGGTTCCTCTTGCTTTTTATATGATGGATGCTGTCAAGAAGAATTTCAATGTGAAGATGAAGGGTGTGATTATAAAGAATATAGAGGGTAATAAAGGAAAGTTAGGGTCACAGGATATCTGGAAGTATAGAGCTTTGAAGAGTGATTATTTCCTGTTTAAACACGAGTATATCTTTGTTTTTAAAAAGATGGATTAATATGACGAAAACAGAACTCTTCATAGAACTGGCATCTCCTGACCGTGAAGGAGTGAGCCGTTGGGTAAAAGTTACTGAATTTGTGGGTCAGTATGCAAGTCTGCAATTAGGCAATGGCGGAAGCTGGTGCAGGGCAAGTTCTTCATTATCTAAAAAATATAATGTAGAGTTTGATAAATCTATAACGTCAGGAAACTCTATTGATGCCGTACGCCTTAATGGCTTCAGAACCGATGAGTCGTTCAATCAGGCTATTCGTAAGGATATCAAGGATTTCTATAAGGAACAGCGATGTGTAATGCTTGGCGTTAAAGGCTTTTCTGAAAATACTAAGATTGAAGTGGATCATAAAGATGGGCGTAAGGATGACTGGCGTGTCTCAAACCCGATGACTCAGTCTTTCGATGATTTTCAACCTTTATGCAAGGCCGCAAATGATGTGAAACGCCAGATCTGTAAAGAGTGTAAGATGACAAATGAGCGTTGGGATGCCACTAATATTAAGGGAAATCCGTATCCGTTTTATCAAGGCGATAAACATTATACGGATGAACTTGGGTGTGTTGGTTGCTATCAATATGATCCAGTAGAATATCGAAAGGTTTGTGTGAAACGGATTTCTAAAGATGCTGCTGATTTCACTTCAGAATATATAATGAAGAAATTATACCCAGAAGATTAGTTATGACAACTCATGTATTTATTGTAAATGAGACTACTTTTAAGTGTCACCTTAAATATATGTTTGCAGAGCACGACGCAAAGGATCATAATGCCGATTGAATTGAAAGCTGTTCACGCATCTGAAGACAATATCAGGCAAATTGAACGTTATATAGATTGGATAGAACAATATTATATTCCTAATAGGATGAGTACCATTCAGCCCGTATTACTATGTAGAGCAGGAGGCTTGACGGATAGATTACGGCAGAGATTCAATAGGTTCAATTTGGATGCCGGTGGTATACAATTTAACAATATGGATTATTGATATGAATTATATCGGTTCTAAATATACTTTGCTGCCATTTATAACTACGGCAGTGGAAAATGTAGTCGGAAAAGATCTTTCTGATAAGGTGTTTTGTGACCTTTTTGCTGGTACTGGCATCGTAGGAAGGAGTTTTAAACCAAAGGTCCGTAAGATTATCTCCAATGATATAGAGTATTACAGTTACGTTCTGAATCGTAATTATATCGGTAATAATAAGCAGCTTGACAGTCAATATGACTTGGTTGAGGAACTGAATGCTCTTTCTGGTATTGAAACTGGATTCATATATAAGAATTATTGTCTGGGTGGTGGTAACGGTCGTCAATATTTTTCCGATGAAAATGGAAGAAGGATTGATGCCATAAGACAACAGATAGAGGCCTGGAAAAAATCTGCAACAATTTCTGAGGATATGTATTTCTTTCTATTGGCCAGTCTCATCGAAAGCTCGGATAAGGTGGCAAATACAGCTTCTGTCTATGGGGCTTTTTTAAAGCGCCTCAAGACAACTGCCCAAAAAAAGTTGTCTTTCACGCCATCTATATATACATTGGATATGAATGAACACGAGGTGTATTGCCAGGATGCCAATAGTCTTATCAAGGAAACCCAAGGGGATATACTATACCTTGACCCACCTTATAATTCCAGACAATATGGGGCTAATTATCATATGCTGAATACGATAGCGGAATATGATTCTTTTGTTCCGAAGGGAAAAACCGGATTACGAGAGTATGTCCGTTCTCCGTATTGCAGTAAAAGGACAGTGCTGGAATCGTTTGATTCTTTAATCCGGGAAGCAAACTATAATTTTATATTTCTTTCATATAATAATGAAGGACTGATGTCGATGAAAGAAATAGAAACAGTTATGTCTCGTTATGGACATTATGATGTAATTTCACAGGATCATCATAGATTTCGTGCAGATAAGAAAGAAAATAGAAATCATAAGTCAGATAAGACAATTGAATATCTGCATATACTGGAAAAGATTTGATTCTTTCTGATATATGGTAATAAAAATCAGGCTTCTGCCAGGGATGTTTCCCTGAGCGGAAGCCTGATTTTATATAATGCTTTTGTATTAGTCTACGAATACGTTCCAGCCGAATGTGTCTTCGATTTCGCCTCTCTGGATGCCTCTGATGTAGTTGTAGAGCTTGAGGGACTTAGGACCGCACTGGCCGTCGCCATATGTGTAGACTGTCTCTTCCTCTGACTCAAGGAAAGGCTTGTCAACGAGTTTGTGAACTGGGGTGATCACCACAGCTGTACCGCATTCTCCGACTTCCTCGAATGTGCTGAGCTCTTCTACCGGAACCGGTCTTCTCTCCACTTCCATTCCAAGATGTGCTGCTACAGTCTCAAGAGTCATATTCGTGATTGACGGAAGGATTGAGTCTGACTTCGGAGTGATGTATGAATTGCCCTTGATTGCAAAGAAGTTCGATGAGTTGAATTCGTCGATATAAGTCTTGGTTGCAGGGTCGAGATAAAGGACAGCCTTGTAACCGAGTTCGTGAGCTACGTTGAGGGAGTAGAGTGAGCAGGCGTAGTTTCCACCAACCTTGAATGCACCAGAACCGTTAGGGGCAGCTCTGTCGTAGTTTCTTGCAATCACAACATCCACTGCATCAAGAGCTCCACCGACATATGCACCTACTGGAGAGCAAAGCATAATGAATGTGCTTTCCTTTGAAGACTGCACACCGAGCTGCGGGTTGCTTCCGATAAGGGTAGGACGAAGGTACAATGACGCTCCTGATACCTCGTATGGAGGAAGATAGTCAATGTTTTCCTTCACAACCTGCTTGCACATATCAATGAACATCTCAGTAGAAGGTGCTTCGATACCAAGATACTTGGCAGATCTCTGAAGACGCTTTGCATTCTCTTCCGGTCTGAAGAGACGGATCTGACCGTCCTTTCCGCGGAATGCTTTAAGTCCTTCAAAGCACTCAATAGCGTAGTGAAGTGCTCCAGCGTATGCGCTGAGGCTGATGTAGTCGTCTGTGAGACTCTCTACAGGAGTCCAGGCACCGTCCTTGAAGGTGCTTCTGAGAATCGTGTTGGTCTTTGTGTAGGAGAATGTAAGCTTGCTCCAGTCGATATTTGCCATAATGTTATCAGATTAATATTTCAAATAGTTGATTGTTTTCATTGATATATTCATAGGAGATGCCGTGGGCCTTAAGCCTGTTCATAAACGGTCCGAAATCCTCCTTTGATGCCAGTTCTATTCCGATGAGAGCCGGTCCGAAGTTCTTGTTGGTCTTGCGGATGTACTGGATATGAACAAGGTCGTCAGTAGGGCCGATCACATCGCGGATGAATGAAAGGACTGCGCCGGACTTCTGAGGGAAGTTCACGATGAAATAATGCTTGAGTCCTTCATAGAGGAGGGATTTCTCGCGGATTTCCTCCATACGGGTGATGTCGTTGTTGCTTCCGCTGACTACGCAGGCAACCCTCTTTCCCTTCAGTTTGTCTTTGTAGAACTTGAGTGCCGCAACAGCCAATGCTCCGGCAGGCTCTACGACAATCGCGCTCTTGTTGTACATATGAATGATAGTGGTGCAGACCGCTCCTTCCGGAACAACGACAATATCATCAAGTACCTGACGACAGACTTCGTATGTGTGTGTGCCGGCAAGCTGTACTGCAGCTCCGTCCACGAATTTGTCGATATGCTCGAGCTTGATCGGGCCTCCGTTCTCGATGGCGGCCTTCATACAAGGAGCTCCACCAGGCTCTACACCAATGATTTTTGTCGATGGGGACATTCTGCTGATATATGCTCCCAGTCCTGATGCAAGTCCGCCTCCTCCGATAGGAACGAAAATATAATCGAGAGGTTCCTTACATTGGTTGAGGATCTCGCGGCCGATTGTTCCCTGACCTTCCATTACCTTAGGATCGTCGAATGGAGGGATGAAGGTCTTGTTGTTTTCATTGGCATATGCGATTGCTGCCGAGTTGGCTGCATCGAATGTGTCTCCGGTAAGAATGATTTCAATGAACTCCTTGCCGAACATCCTTACCTGCTCGATCTTCTGACGAGGGGTAGTCACAGGCATAAAGATGGAGCCCATAATCTTGAGCTTGCTGCAGGAGAATGCCACTCCCTGAGCGTGGTTTCCGGCACTCGCGCATACAATACCGTTTGTTACAAGTTCGGGGTCGATTGTCCTTATCTTGTTGTATGCACCTCTGATCTTATATGACCTTACCATCTGAAGGTCCTCTCTCTTGAGGTAGATTTCAGCTTCGTAAATGTCTGAAAGGTTGGCGTTCCTCTGGAATGGTGTAGGTTCGAGGATTTCGTCAAGTACCTGAGCAGCCTTGTCGATGGCTTCTACGGTAGGGAAGTACTTAGTTTCGCTCATATCTTAAAGATTAAAATCAGATGTTGATTTCTTTGCCAAAAATATAACTAAAATTGCTGATTTCCTAATAAATCCAATCTTTATGTAAAGTGTCAGTCTAAAATAATGAGTGCAATGGACTTGTGACTCAACTCGAGCCTTACCTTATCCTGTACAGTCTTGTTCAATGTAGCTTTCCACCAATTGTCAAACAAGACGTCATCTGTAGGATACGCTAGGCCTTCTGATTTGATTTTCAGGCTGTTATCCGGGCTGAAAATAGAAATTGACCTTCCTGGTCCGCACTCGAATTCAATGGTATCGTTAATCGGGAATATCGTCCCTTCATCGGTTACCATTTCTATGGTGATTTCACCAAGGTCAAACATTCTGGTATATTCCATCAGAAGAGAGGTGTTACCTATGGTATGGTCAGCCCTTCCTCCTGTTCCGCCGAGGATATGGATCTGTTCTATCCCCGTAAGATTATTCAATGCCCATCTGACGGCTTTTGTCTGGTCATTATGGTCCTGCTCGTTTTCCTTTATGATGATGTCGGAATATCTTTTCTGCAGGGTTGCAGACAAGGTGTCCATATCACCGATCACCAGGTCAGGCAGTCTTCTTTCGCCGAAGATAGCCTCGGAATTACGAAGGAATTTCAATAACGCTCCGTCGCAGCAGATAATGAAGTCTGCCGAGCGGATCAGGTAGCGCGGATATTCCGTCTTAGGGAATTTACCGTCGACTATTATGACGACGCTGCTATGCATATTGTCCCGTAATGTTTGATGACGTTCCCTTTGTTGCCCTGTACGTCTGAGGCTCTCTGAAGCCGATCAGGAAGTCCTTGACAGCCATTCTCTTCTTACCGGCCAGCTGAATCTCTTCCACGGATATCGCTCCGTCAGCTGTGCTGAATGCCAGATAGCTCTTTCCGTCTGAAAGAATGGTTCCCGGTGCTGCTGAGGCGAGACCGTTCTGCTCCAGCATAGTCTGATAATCTTCGCCTGTCACCTTGACTGACTTATATATCTTGAGCTGGAGGATCTTGTCGTCCTTGGCCAGTTCTGTAAATGCTGCAGGATATGGGCTCAGACCACGGATGAGATTATATATATTCCTTGTCTTGCAGTCCCAGTCGATATGACAGAGCTCTCGTGTGAGCTTAGGGGCAGGATGAAGGATCTCCGAGCCCTGGATGAAACTCTTCTGTACTCTGAGCTCGACATTTCTGTCGATGATAGCTTCAACTGTGTTGACTACCAGCTTGGCTCCGATCTCCATCAGTTTGTCGTGAACGTCTCCGGCTGTGTCTTCCGGCTCGATACGGCAGTCGTATCTGTACATAATTCCTCCGGTGTCCATTCCCTCATCTATCATAAACGTCGTAACTCCGGTGGTTTTTTCACCGTTGATCACCGCCCAGTTGATAGGGGCTGCGCCTCTATACTGTGGGAGCAGAGCTGCGTGGAGATTGAATGTTCCGAGCTTCGGAATCTCCCATACTACCTTAGGAAGCATTCTGAATGCAACCACGGCAAAAAGATCCGGTTTCCAGGCCTTGAGGGCATCAAGGAATTCAGGGTCCTTGAGAGATATCGGCTGGAGTACAGGGATATTGTGCTCGACAGCATACTTTTTGACGGCGCTTTCATTGATCTTAAGGCCTCTACCGCTGGCCTTGTCGGCTACTGTCACAACTCCGACTACATTGTATCCGTTCTTTATCAGCTCGTCAAGCGGAGCCACTGCAAATTCCGGCGTACCCATATATACGATACGCGTCTTCTTGAACAATCCCATTATCTTGGTCTTTATTTTTTTGAATGCGTTCTTTATTGAGTCTGTGCTGAAGATCGCCGAGTCGTTGATTGCCTTCCAGGACAGGAAAAGACCGGTCGGAAGGAGAACGTAACTTGAGAAGAATACTCCTGCAAACGGACCTACTGCACCGTCTCTGGCCAGCTTGGTTCCGGAAATGTCGATTACCCAGTATGCTACGAAGAACAATACGGATATGATCGCAGATACTCCCAGTCCTCCCTTTCTGATGATCGCACCTAACGGGGCGCCGATGAAGAAGAATATGAGACAGGCGATCGAAAGGGCGAATTTTTTCAGAATCTCGATGTCTATCAGTCTGAGAGTATAGTTGTGGTGATATCTGTATCGTGCAAATGATTCCAGGGATGTCTGGATCTCCTCGGCATTCTTCTTCGCTTTTTCCAATGCTGCGATCTCATCCTTGATCGTCTTCCATCTGCCTTCATCGACAGTCGTGAATGGGGTCGTAGGAATGCTCTTTGATGCAGTGTCCAGCTGGGCATTGTATCTCAGGGTTCTGGACTTTCTTATTGTGTTGAGATTCTCCTGTTTTTCTGTCGAGTCAAGTGTTCCTATGGAGTCCTGGCTATGCTGAAGCTGTTTCAGGTTCATTGACTTGACCTGGTCATCGAAACGGCTGGAGTCGGATTTCTGGAAAGCATAGTTTTCCAGAGGGATGATCATTTCCTGCTTGTGGAAGTCGATCTTCTGAAGCTGGAGGGTTGTGTCCCTGTACTTTTTGTTGTTGGTTTCTTCGTAATTGGTTCCGTCGTAGAGGATGAAGGTGAGGTAGGTCTTGTCCTTGGACATCTTCATCATTGCGGAGTCGGCGATAGTGAGGCTGGTGTTACCCTTGTTTTTCGTGTGGTTGTATACCATCACGCCATTCATCATTCCGGTCTCGTCGTTATGCTCGTTGATTCGCAGGATATATCCTTCGATTCCGTTATAGAAGGTTCCTGTCGGTATCTTGATTTCATCTTTTGTCTTTCCTATGTCATCTCTGAGCGTATAGATCTTGTTATATGCCACAGGAATGAGGTCGTTCGACACAAAGAATGCTCCGATACTGATGACGGCGCAGCAGATACCAAGCGGTATGAGCACTCGCTGCAATGAGATTCCGGCTGCCTTGATGGCAAGAAGCTCGTTGTTCTCTCCGAGGGAGCCGAGGGTCATCATTGATGCGAGAAGTGTGGCAAGAGGCAGGGACAATGGGAGCATTGTCGCACTACCCCAGGCCAGAAACTCGAATATGACCTTCATACTCAATCCCTTGCCGACGAGCTCGTCGATGTAGAGCCAGAGGAACTGCATCACGAGGATGAACACGACGACAAAGAGGATCGCGAAAAACGGTCCTACGAATGATTTGACTATGAATCTATCTAAGCGCTTCACGATTATCTTGTAGCTGACTCTACCAGTTTAGCCAATGCTGCGGAAAGACCGTTCAGGTCCTTGCCTCCTGCTGTCGCGAGACCAGGCTGGCCACCGCCTCCTCCGAGGATAAGCTTTGCAGCCTCGCGGACATCGGCACCTGCATTGCGACCTGCCTTCACGAGGTCATCAGAGTACATCATAAGAAGCTGCGGCTTGCCGGCTGCCTCGAATGCTGCGGCTATCGCAAAGTTCTCTGTCTCCTTCTGGAGCATAAATGCAGCATTCTTGAACATTACAGGGTCCATCGGAGTGTCGATTGTAACGAGACTGATGCCGTTGACCTCCTTTGCCATACCCTTGAGCTGAGCCTTGAGAGCTATTGTCTTCTCCTTGGCGATTTCTTCCATCTGCTTCTTGAATGCCTCGTTCTCCTCTACCATTTTTCTGATGGCTCCGGCAAGGTCCGGTACATTGTTGAAGAATGCCTTGGCTGTGCGGATGGTCTCTTCCATTGTGTTTACGAGAGCCTCAGCACCGACTCCGGTGACAGCCTCGATACGGCGCACTCCGGCGGCGATTGCTGATTCTGAGGTGATCTTGAAGAATCCGATCTGGCCGGTAGCTGCTGCGTGTGTACCTCCGCAGAGCTCGCAGGAATCACCGA
>JAEIGA010015757.1_pt1 | contig 11504 bp, 11 predicted proteins | sample 9270691 | NCBI WGS metagenome assembly JAEIGA01 (sample SAMN17057246, study PRJNA624740) | gut metagenome | biome: biome; isolation source: fecal sample | host: Bos grunniens | place: China: Xizang | collected 2019
CAGAGTTTTTCTTCGAGTTCGTCGCTACCGCCGTGGGTAACCCAAGCAACTTCGGGCGCAAAGCCTTCAACATGGTCTTTTTCTTTTTGGAGAAGGCTTTCGGGAATGAACATGGGCATTGAGAGATTTTCGTGGCCTGTTTCTTTAAACATTCCGTCTAAAATCTTTTGAATGTTTTCCCAAATTGCCCAACCGTAGGGGCGAATTATCATGCACCCTTTAACCGAAGCGTAGTCGATAAGTTCTGCCTTTAAAACTACGTCGGTGTACCATTTGGTAAAGTCTTCTTCCATAGAGGTTATGGATTTAACTAGTTTTTCTTTTGCCATTTTTATCACCTGAATTATTCTTTCGTTGTTATTTCTCGGTAGTTGCCGATGAAGGTAAAGTCGGGTAGTTCGTCGGCCAGAGAAGAAATTAGCGCTATTGTTTTGCGGTCGTTTAAAGTGCCCGCAAAATCTAAATAGAAGAGATAGTCGAACTTGCCGTTTTTGGCGGCACGAGATTCAATTTTAGTAAGGTTTAACCCATTTACACAAAAGCGGTTAAGAACACGGTTTAGTGCGCCAACGCTGTGGGGTACCGAGAACACAACGCTAACCTTATTTGCTTCGTCGGGAATTATTAGTTGTTTTGAAATGGTAATAAACCTTGTTGAGTTGTTTTTAACCGTTTGAATGTTTTTAGCTAAAACATTTAGTCCGTAAAGTTCGGCCGATAAGGTTGAGCCTATTGCGGCTACCGATTTGTCGCCCTTTTCGGAAACGAATTTTGCTGCAAGAGCGGTGTTGGCGTACTGCACGGGGACAATATTGTGTTCTTTAATAAACTCGTCGCTTTGGGCAAGGGCCTGTGGGTGGGAGTAAACGGTTTTAATGTCGTTTAAAGTGGCGCCCTTAACACCTAAAAGGTTTTCGTTTACGGCAAGTTCAACGGCTGACACAATATAGAACCTGTATTTCATAATAAGGTCGTAAACTTCCATTACCGAACCTGCGTTAGAGTTTTCTACCGGAACTACACCGTAAACGGCTTCATCGTTTTCTACCGCTTTAAAAACATCTTCGAAGGTAGAATAGTATTTAATCCGGCTGCTGCTGTGAAGGGTTTTGGCGGCAATGCTTCCAAAAGCGCCTTCTATGCCCTGACAGGCAACCAAAACGTTTTCTTTTATTCCGTTTTTAGAGTTTACAATTTTACTTGCAAGGTCGTTAGTTGGGGTGAGTTCAACCTGTTGTGCTTCTTTACTAACACCCATAATTTCACGGTAAACGGCCGAAATGTAGCTGCCAAATTCACCGCCGCTATTTGAAACCTTATCTAGAATGGCCAGTTCACGTTCGGGGTGGTAAATGGGTAAACCCTCTTTACGCTTTTGTTCGGCCACTTCTAGCGATAGGTTCATACGCTCTTTTAAAAGAGGGACTATTTTTTCGTCGATTTGGTCGATTTGAACCCTTATGTTTTCTAAGTTCATAGTTTGCCGTCCTCCATTAGAAGGTCTAAAAGCCCAATGGCCATAGCCGCTTCGAGCACAGGAAGCGCACGTGGCACTATGCATGGGTCGTGGCGACCTGTTATTTGAAGGATTGAGTTTTCCTTTGTTTCTAAATTAACCGTTTGTTGCTCTTTTGCGATAGAGGGGGTAGGTTTAAGGGCAACCTGAACGGTTATTGGCATTCCGTTAGTAATGCCGCCCGTAATTCCGCCACAGTTGTTGGTAAGGCAGGAAACTTCGCCCTGCTCGGTATAACGCATTTGGTCGTTAGCAGCGCTGCCGAACATATTGGCAAATTCAAAACCTGCGCCGAACGAAACGCCTTTAACGGCGGGAATGCCGTAAAGAATGTTGGCAAGCACATTTTCAACACCAAAGAACATTGGGTTGCCTACCCCTGCGGGAATACCAACAGCGGCGAGTTCTACCATGCCGCCTACCGAGTCTAAATTTTGTTTAGCCTTTTCTATAACTTCACGCATAGCCGCTTCTTTTTCGGGGTTGTTTAGCGCAAAGAGTTTGGTTGAAAGTTCGGTTAGTTCTTCTTTTGAAATGGTAACGGGGTTAAAGGGGGTATCGGCAACGCCGCCGATACTTAAAATATGGCCGCCAACAGTTATACCCTTTTCGGCTAAAACGCTTTTGCAAATTGCGCCGGCACAGACTATTGGGGCGGTAAGCCGAGCTGAGAAATGACCGCCGCCACGAATATCGTTATAACCGCCATATTTAACAAAGGCGGCATAGTCGGAATGGCTGGGACGGGGCTGAGCCTTTAAATTATCGTAATTGTTCGATTTAGTGTCGTTATTTTTTATAATTAAAGCAAGGGGGGCGCCGGTAGTAACGCCGTTTAAAACGCCCGATAAGATTTCAGGAATGTCGGCTTCTTTACGGGTAGTAGCAGTTTTATCTTTACCCGGCGCGCGGCGTGCCATTTGGGCGTTTACTAAATCAAAATCTATTTTATGGCCTGCGGGCAAACCTTCTAAAACGCAACCAATAGCAGGGCCGTGGCTTTCGCCAAAAACGGTTAGTTTAACCTTTGAGCCTATGCTAGATTTCATTTACGCAACCTCCTAACTTTTTAAAATCGGAAAAGAATTCTCTATAAGATTTGTTTATAGCCTCGGCGCCGTAGATTTCGCTTTCACCCGAAGCAAAAGCGGCGGCAACCGAAAAGGCCATAACTATTCTGTGGTCATTAGCGCCATCTATTTTTCCGCCACTGACCTTACCCGTTCCGTAAATAACCATTCCGTCGGGTTTTTCTTCGGTTTTAACGCCCATAGCGTTTAGGGCGGCTATTGTTGTTTTAATTCGGTCGGATTCTTTTATTCTAAGGCGCTCGGCCGAATGAATAACGGTTTTGCCGTTTGCGAATGCTGCCGTAGCGGCAATAGCGGGAACCATATCGGGAATGTTAGCGGCGTTTACCTCTATTCCGCGTAAAGCACCCTTTCTAACGATTAAGGTATCGTTTTCAATATGAATATCGGCGCCAAAGGCTGCAAAAACATCGAGCGCAGCCATATCGCCCTGACAAGAAGCAAAGTTTAAACCTTTAATTTTAACTTCGCCACCAACTGCGGCGGCCGACATAAAGAATGCGGCCTGCGACCAGTCGCCTTCAATAACCGTGTCTTTTGCCACAAAACCACTGTTTTCAGGAATTTCCCAGCCATTATTTGTTGTAAGAACGGTTACTCCTTGGTTTTTAAGGGCAAAAATTGTCATATCTATATAACCAACCGACTCGGCGACGGTAGTAAGATTTATTTTAGTAGCGCCCTGCATTAAAGGGGCGGCAAGCATTAGGCCGCTTATATACTGGGAACTAACATTACCGGGGAGGCTAAATTCACCCGCAGTCATTTTTCCTTTTAGGGTTAAAGGTAACTTGTCGGACGAAACTTCTACCCCGTGCTTGCGAAGAAGGTTTGTTAATATTCCCATTGGGCGTTCGGGTAATCTGCCCGAACCAATGGCGGTAGTGTTTACGCCAAGCGCGGCCGCAACGGGGAGTAAGAACCTCGCGGTAGAGCCCGATTCGCAAAAGTCGAGCGTTGCAGTTTTATTTAAACCGTTGCCACCTACCGTGTAGCCGTTTTGGTCTTCTAAAACCGAAAGACCAAGGGCGCGAAGGCAGTTTGCGGTTGCTTTTATATCTTGCGAGGTGCAGTAGGGAGTAACCCTGCTTGTGCCGTTTGCAAGGGCTGCACAGATGAGCGCACGGTGAGCTGCCGACTTTGAGGGAGGTATTGTTACTTCGCCGCAAAGGGGGGCGTTTTTAATTTTTACATTCATTACCTGCCCTCCGAAAAAAAGGCTAAAAGATTTTCGGTTGGCATATTGTAGGTATAGGCGGTTCCAATACTTTTAATTAGCACCAAGTTTATACCGTTTGCTCTGCGCTTTTTGTCGTGGAGCATAATTTCGCAAAGTTCATTTATATTAGCATTTGCCGAAGTGGGTAGGCCGTATTTTTCGAGCAGCGCTTTAATTCTGTTTGCGCTTCCCTTTTCGGAAAGCCCCGCCTTTTCGGCAGATTTAGTAATTTCTACCATTCCAACGCCCACCGCTTCGCCGTGAGCAAGACCGGAGTAGTTTTCATACTTTTCAATAGCGTGGGCAAGGGTGTGGCCAAAGTTTAAGTGCATACGCTCACCCTTTTCGGTAAAGTCGTTTTCAACTACTACCCTTTTTATGTTTACACATTCAAAAATGGCCTGTTCTTTAATTTCTTCAAAACTTGCCGCATTTTCGAGCGCAGTAAAGAGTTTTTCACTGCGAATGCAACCGTATTTAATAACTTCGCCAAGGCCGTCGTTTTTATAGCGGGGTGGCAGAGTGTTTAGGGTTTCGGGGTCGATAAGCACAAGTTTGGGGTTGTGGAAAGCGCCAATTAGATTTTTGCCGAAAGAAAGGTCGCAACCTGTTTTTCCGCCAACCGAAGAGTCTACCTGAGAGAGCAGAGTTGTGGGAATTTGAACAAAGTCGATTCCCCTAAGGTAGATAGCCGAAGCAAAGCCTGCCATATCGCCTACTACGCCGCCGCCAAGGGCTACAACCAAATCAGACCTTGTAAGGTTGGCACCGCAAAGGGCTTTTATCATATCACTTACAGTATTAAGGGTTTTAGAAGATTCGCCCGCTGTAAAGCAAAACTCAAAAACGGTAAAGCCCGAATTTTCAAGCGAAGATTTTACGGCCGCACCGTAAATGGGCGAAACATTTGTATCGGACACAATTAAAACTTTACTTGCATTAGAAACTGCGCAGACATGTTCGCCCACGCTGTTTATAAGACCGTTTTCAATTAAAATTTCGTATGAGTCTTGCCCCGATACAGTGATTTTTTGCATACTAATTCACCAAAAATGTAATATTCTTCTATATTTTAGCATAATATTATATATATTGCAATATTTATATATACAAAAAAGCAGCTCTTACGAACTGCTTTTTTTGCTTAATTTTTCTAATGTTTCGTTTAGGGTTTTGGCCTTTGACTGCGCACTGTTTACAACTATGTCGGCAACCAATTCGTAAACAGGTTTACGGGCGTTGTAGCGGTTTATAATGTCTTGCTGACCGCCTGCGGTAAGTGGACGAGTTTTGTCGCCCGAAATGCGTTTTAGGGTTGTTTTTATTCCGCAGTCGAGCAAAATAACCGTTCCCGCCTCTTTTAGGTAGGGGTGGTTTTTGGGATTGGCCGCAAGGCCGCCGCCAAGAGAAATTACCCTGCCCTGTTCGGCCGAGAGTTTTTTAATAAGATTAGTTTCAAGGTTTCTGAAATATTCTTCGCCGTTTTGGGCAAAAATTTCCGAAATGGGCCTGCCTTCGGCCTTTACTATTTCTTGGTCGGTGTCGATTAGTTCCATATTAAGTTTTTCTGCAAGTTTTTTGGCAAGGGTGGTTTTGCCGCACCCCATAAACCCGCACAAAATTATATTTTTCATTTTAGAAAGGTCCTTTCAAGTTCCTTTTCGGCCGCTTTAATTAGGTTGGCTGTTTCTTCGTGGGTAAATTCGCTGCCAAACCAATGATAGTGAGCGAGTTCTGCTTGGCAAACGAGCATTGACATTCCGCCGCCGCAGGGTATTCCCTTTTGTTTTGCAAGTTTTAAAAGTTTGGTTTCGGTGGGGTTATAAACAATGTCGTAAACGCCGGAAAAAAGACCGAGGTTTTCTTCGGTTATGGGGGTGTTTTCTGTGTTTGGGTGCATTCCAACAGGGGTGGCGTTTATGAGCAGGTCGTAACTTTCGCAAAGGTTGGTATCTTTTACTAGTTTAATGGGTTTTCCTGTGTTTTTTGAAAGTTCGGCTATAACGGTTTTTGCCTGTTCTAAAAGGCTTTCTATGGTTATAATTGTAACTTCGCAACCCGCTTTTAAACTTTCGGTAATAATGGTTCTCGCAGCGCCGCCAAAACCGCAAATTGCAACCTTGCCGCTAAGTTTTAACCCCGAAAATGCAAGGCCTTTTAAAAAGCCGTAGGCATCGGTATTAAAGCCTATGTATTTGCCGCTTTTGTTTACCACAGTATTTACCGCACCGTATTCTGCGGCAATGGGGTCAAGTTCATCTAAAAGGTTTATAATGCTAACCTTGTGGGGAATTGTAACATTTATTCCGTTTAAAGTTTTAAGGGCGCTATTAAAGTTGGTTTCAAGATTTTCGGGCTCTATTTGGTATTTGTCGTAGTCGGCCTCGATGCCACGCAATTTAAAAAGTTCCTTATGAATAAAGGGCGACATTGTGTGGCCTATTGGGTAGCCGATTACACCAAAATTTTTGCTCATAACAATACTCCTGCGAAAATTTTAAATAAAACTGTTGACAAAATGACCTTTGCAACATATTATTTGTTTAGGTAATTTATTTTTCCTAATTACTATAACACAAACAAACCCCCGTGTCTATATCGGGTAGTGAATTTTTGTTAAGGAGAATTCTAATGATTTTTGAAAAATTAACCGAAATCCTTGCTGAGCAGCTTGCTGCTGATCAAGACACAATGACCATGAACACAAAAATTGCCGAAGACCTTGGCGCAGACAGTCTTGACCTTGTTGATTTGCTTATGTCTGTTGAAGATGAATTCGGTGTTGAAATACCCGATGAAGAGGTTGAAAACCTGCATACCATTGGTGATGTTGTAGATTACATTTCTAAACACACCGAAGACTAATTAAAACATAAAAAAGGTTCAGAACAAATTGTTCTGAACCTTTTATTTTGTATTCGGTTATAGTTTCTTCTTCACGGTAGTAGATGATAATTAGCTCGTTTAAAGAAACCCTTGTGCCGGGCTCAATTGCTTCATCATTTTCGCCGTAAGTAACCTTAAACACCTGACCGGGTTCAACATTTTCTTCGTAGGCCTTGCGAATGATTAAGGTGTCGCTGTAAAAGCCCGCATCGAAAAGAAGCGCCTTTGCTTCATCTACCGAAAGGCCTGTGATTTTGGGCATTGTAACCTTGTCGGGGCCTTGGCTGATGTAAATTTGAATTATGGTGTCACGGGGCGCCTTGTCGCCTGCCTTAACTTCTACGCCGTTAGACTGCATTTGACAAATGGTGCCACGGGGGTAGGTGCTGGAAGCAACACGACCTGCAACTTCGAAAATGAAGTGAGAATGGTCGGTTTGAAGTTCGCCATAAACGTCGGTATAAGCTTTGCCTATAAGGTCGGGTATAGCGTAACTTCCGCTGTCGGGAGCGTAACCCTGGTTGGCCGAACTGTTTCCGCTTGAAATGTAGGTGGGTTGCGACGGGCCGCTTGATGTGTTGTTGGGTAGCAAGAACCTGCCGAAAAGCAGTAGGAAAAGAATAAACAGCAGCACGAAAAATCCAGCAGTGATAAGCGATGCTATTACTGCAATTTTGCCTGCGCCACTCTTCTTTTCGGGGGCGACAACAACTGCGCCACCTGCCGCAGCAACAGGGGTTACTGAAACTGTTTCAAGCATTTTGTAAAAACGTGCTGCCGAAGAAACACGTTCGGTTTTGTCTACCTTTAAGGTGTTTGCAATAGACACAAGCGCACCCTTGGGAACGGTTTCGGCAACCTTTGCGGGAACCGAAAGTTTGTCGTTCATAAGGCGTTCCTTAGCGTCGGGCGGGGTAACGCCTATAAGTGTGCGGAACATTACTGCGCCTAGCGCATAAACGTCGCACGATGCGGCATAAACATCATTTTCAAGGTACTGTTCGGGGGCTGCATAGCCCGAAGGTAGGCGGGACAAAAATTCGGTATGTTCTATTCTGGCTTCTTTAATGCAAAAACCTGTTAGACGAAGTTTGCCGTCACGGCCTACAATAATGTTGTCGGGCGAAATGCCACGGTGAATAATTCCCGATTCGTTAAGGGCGGAAACGGTTGCTAAAAAGGGCATAAACAAAGGTTTAACCTGTTCCCACTTTAACACGCCGCCGTTTCTGATTAGGAAAGATTTAAGGGTAGTGCCCGAAACGGTGTTTTGAACGGCGTAAACAGTGCCGTTTTCTTCAAAAACATCTACCACACGAAGAATAGCGGTGCTTTCGGGTTGTTTTGAAAGCGCAGTGAAAAGTTCAAAAAATTCCTTCGCACCACGGTTAAAGGCAATGCCCTTTTCTTCGCCGGGAGTGATGGTGCGGCGGTCGGTTCTTCTAACGGCAATGCCTTCGGGGTAATATTCCTTAACATTTACCACAGAGTTCAACTCGTTATCCCAGCCAATGTAGGTAACGCCGTCGCCACTTTCTTCTATAACACGGCCAAGCAGATAACGGTTTGCGCTTAGCCAAGTACCTACCGCAAGGGTGTCGAGCGCATTATCTTCGGCCGAGTCGAAGCCGCAGATAGGGCAAACCTTTTCGCCGCCGTTATCATTCATACAGCCCATACAAAGTCTGTCTGTATTAACCATAAAACTACCTCCGATAAAAATATCAGTTCGATTAGATATATTATATCACAAAACCTTAAAAATTACAATTATACAATTACTTTCCAAGGGGAATTATTTTATTGAAAACGCAGGTGTGTTTGGGTGTTATAACTCTGTCTTCGTGGAGAGAGCCAAAATACCATTTTTTAAAGTTGCAACCGGCATCGATTTCTTCGAAATAGCCGTTTAACTTATTTACACGGTCGGCCGAACCTTCACGCAGGAGCATTGCGCTTTTAACAAGTTTTGGCGGTTCGTGGGTTATAATATAGTCAACCGAAAGGCCTGCTTCGTCGAGTTTAGCGGCGCCTTCCGCCATTTCAGCGGGGGTGGGAAGTTCTTCTTTCCAGTAAAGGCCTTGTTCGGCTCGAATGTCTTTGTCGGTAGATTCGCCGCCGCCAAAGGTGAAGATTTTGTTGCCGTCGATATTAAAGATTTGGCCACGCATTAGGTGTAAAAGGTTGCCGCTTATGCGGTGTACCATTCCACCCTTCCAGTAGGTTTCGCGGCAGGCGTTAATTTTGTCGAAATTTTCGTGAGTTCCGTCAATAAATGCAACGGTAAATTTGCGGCTTCCTAAATATTCTACCGCTTCTTTTTCGAACTTGCCGCCGTTCCAAATGTAACCAAAGTCGCCGCAGACAAGCAGCACATCTCCCGCTTTGAGTTTGCGCCACTCTTTTCCATAAAGACGGTCTTCTGCGCCGTGCATATCGCCCGTTACATAAATCATTTGTTTGCTCCTTTTGAAAAAAGTAAAATTTGCAGAAAATTTTACTTTTAATTTCTTTAAAATTATTATATACTAAAACTATTATAATACATTTTTAAGGATAATGCTATGAAAAAATTTGTTTTTTGTGCGGTTTCGGTAATACTTTGCCTAATTTTCGCATTCCCTGCAAACGCTTACCAAATAACTCAATATGAAATGCACCACGAAGCGGGAATGGTTATCTTTTTAGATAACGAGCAAGATGTTACCATTTACGAAAAAAATGCCGACAAAAAAATGTACCCTGCCGCCATTACAAGGCTTATGACCGCTATTATTCTAATTGAAAATGTATCTGACCTTGAAAATACAAAACTTGTTTACACTGAATATGCCAACAACCTGATTTTGGGCACCGGTTCTGCCGTTTTAGGGCTTAAAGTCGGCGAAGAAATTTCGGCCAAAGATGCTCTTGCCGCAATGCTTGTTTCTTCGAGCGGCGATGTAGGCTATGCCATTGCCGAATATGTTGGCGGCAGTAAAGAAGGTTTTGCAAAACTTATGAACCAAAAGGCCGCCGAACTCGGCCTTGAAAACACCCATTTTGTAGACCCTATCGGCCTGCATGATGACAACCACTACACCACCGCCCGTGATATTTATAAACTAGCGTCGGTAGCCTTTGATAACAAGGTTATTAAGGACCTTTGTTCGGTAACCTATTACAAAGTTGCCGCTACTAATATGTCAGACGAGCGTTCGGTTATAACATCTAATATGATGTTAAACGCTTCTACTAATGTTTACTATAAATATGCCGACGCAGGTAAAACCGGCTACACCGAAAAGGCAGGTCGTTGCATTGTTACAACCGGCACCTACAACGGCTATGAATATATGGTTATTGTTCTTAATGCAAAAACCCCCGGCGGCGTTAGAAACGATTTTAAAGATGCCGCCAATATGTTCCGTTGGGCCTTTAATAATTTTGAATATAAAATGGTGTTTGAGCCCAACACCCCTGTAACCGAAGCGAAAATTAAACTTGCCCGTGACACCGACTTTTTACCGATTTGTTTTGAAAACGGGCTTGAAGCCTTGTTGCCCAAGAATGCAAACGCTTCGACACTGGACTTTGAAATTCACCTAAACAAAGCAGAGTTTTCTGCTCCTGTTAAAAAAGGCGAAGTGGTGGGCACCGCCGATATTTACTATGCCGAAGAGAAAATCGGCACCGTAAACCTTGTTGCGGGGCAAACCATTAAAGCCAGTTTTTGGCTTACCGTTTTTGACTTTGCAACAAACTTTTTCACATCGCCCTTTATGATTGTGATTTACTGCATTTTAGGCATTGCGCTTGTTGTTTTCGGGTGTTGGATTTCGGCCTTGAACAAGGGCAAAAAGAAGCGCCGAAAGGTAAGATATATTCCCCTTTCAAAGGAAAAATACAACGATTTTGACGATAAATATTAAAAACAAATCCGCTAACAGCTACCTGTTAGCGGATTTTCATTGACAAATAGATAAGTTTAACATATAATACATTATGCGCTTTAAAAACAGCATATCGAGGTGTCGCCCAGTTGGTAGGGCGCCTGCTTTGGGAGCAGGATGCCGCAGGTTCGAGTCCTGTCACCTCGACCAAACACGAATAATCCGAACCTCCGTCTAATAGGCGGCGGGTTCGGATTTTCTCTTTCAATAGACTATCCAAATTTTAACTCAAAGAAAAACGGAGGCTAGTTTATGAAAGACTTTATTAAAGAATTTTACTATGGCAATATTGACCCGCAGGCTCGCAGCATCAAGCAGAGCAAAGCGGTGATGAAAGAAATGCAAACCCTCAACGAAACCGAAGAATACTTAACCGCCAAGCTCAAAGGCGAAGAAAAGAGCAAGTTTCTCGACCACGTTAATGCTTGGAGCGTGGTTAACGGAGAATCCAACCTCGATAGTTTCATTGTCGGTTTCAGACTTGGCGCAAAGTTCACCTACGATACCTTTATCAGCGATAGTGCTCCCTTTAGCGATTTTCTATGGGAGGATAACTGATATGGAAAAGTATATTTACGATGAAACCAACGGCTTGTGGTATGAATTAAACGGCGATTATTATCTGCCTTGCTTCATCTTGCCGGAAGTAGAAACAAAAGAAATCGGCGTATGGGGTATGCGACATTTAGATTATCTTAAATCTCGCCGAAAAGCCACCTACAACCGATTGCAAACCGAAGGTAAACTCAATTCCTATCTGTATGATATAAACGCCCAAGCGCAAGAAATCTACGATAATCTTATAGTGCAGTATAAGAAATCCGAGAACATCACAGAAGAACTAAAAGCCATAGACCAAA